>Ga0115549_1000046_pt1 | contig 95328 bp, 87 predicted proteins | sample COGITO_mtgs_1004_2_FD_87176 | JGI IMG/M metagenome (GOLD analysis project Ga0115549, IMG submission 87176) | Pelagic marine microbial communities from North Sea - COGITO_mtgs_100430 | ecosystem: Environmental > Aquatic > Marine > Epipelagic | place: Germany:Helgoland, sampling site Kabeltonne...
CCCGAACCCGGAAGTCAAGCTCAGTTGCGGCGAAGGTAGTGCCTGGGGAACTAGGTGTGAGAATAGCAAGATGCACCCACCTTATTTTAAGAAGCCCTCGAAAGAGGGCTTTTTTTTTGCCATTTCGCCTCATACAATTAAGACATGAAGCAAAAAATTTTGAAAATACAGCTCGTTAGCCTTTTCGCTGTCGCGTTTCTCAATCTGGTCTACTTTTACTTTAAAGATCGCCTGCCAGATAACTTCTACGAAATCTCATCCATCAACACTGGCATTAATGCAGCCAGCTACTATCTCATCTCAGCATTGGCACACATCGGGTTTTATTCTGGGATCTGGGTCTTCGCAGGATTCGTTGCTTTCGCCATTGTTTATTCATTTCTGCTTACAAAGAAAAATGCCAACTATGAAACACCTCTCGCTATCTTGCCTGTCACCGGCATGATGCTGCTTTGTTATGTGCTGTTTCCTGAAACGATCGGGGAGGGCTTGGCGACATTCATGCGCCAGAATTCATCAGCATTAGGTTTATTTGTAGCGATCGTTTCTCATGGTCTAGCGATGTACTACTTGATCGCTCCTATTTCATTTAAGAAAAATGCTAAAAGAATCGGCAAGTCATGCTTGCGCTTGGCTACACGTATTCGTCAGGGGGAGTGGAAGATTCCTGAATGGAACTCAGAATCGATTCGTGATTGGTCAAAGACGCACATCGATTTCCTTCGTGAAAAACTACAATTCAGAAAAATTGTGCCCGCCATTAAGGTCGATGCTTACCGCAACACTTCGCCCGCAGCGATGCCAGCACCGGTGACGGCTCCAGTCGTACCTACAGTGAAACCAATTGCAGCGACACCAGTTGTTGAAGTTGATGAAGAAGAGATCGAGTCGGAAGAAGACGAAGAAATCGAATTTGAAGACGACACGACAGATGAAGCCGTTGCTGAAGATGAAGAGAGCGAAGAAAGTGAAGAAGAAGATGATGAGATTGTAAGTAAGGCTTCGCCATTTGTTAAAGTTACGACGCCATTTTTTGCAGCTGAAGATCTTATTGATTGTGTTTCAACTACGCATCGAGTGCGTGTACAGGATCCTGATTCGGGATACTTCAGCCACATCGGTGGCATCATTGAAGATAAACTCAAAGAGTTCGGCATCAACTCACAAGTCGTGGGTGTAATGAAGGGCCCAGTCGTTGATACTTTCGAATTGAATCTGGGGGCAGGCGTAAAAGTTTCTAGCGTTTCAAATCGTGCTGACGACGTAAGTCTCGCGCTCTCAGGCGCTCCCATCCGTATGGTTTACCCGATGAAAGGAAAAACCACTGTCGGTGTTGAGGTACCTAGAAACCCACGTGACTTCATTTATCTTGATGAAGTTCTCAAGACCACAGAGTTCCGTGAATCAGTTCATGGTTTGCCAATTGCAATGGGCAAAGATGCTTACGGGCGTCCGTCTGTTGTTGATCTCACAAGCATGCCACACATGTTGGTTGCGGGTACTACAGGCTCGGGTAAGTCGGTATTCATTAATACGCTGCTCGTCTCGCTCATCGTACGTAATTCGCCTGAGCGTCTTAAACTCATTCTAATTGATCCAAAATCTGTCGAACTTGCATTGTTCCAGACACTTCCCCATCTCATCATGCCAACAGTTACAGATGCCGGAATGGCTTCTGTGGCACTTTTGTGGGCAGTCGAGGAGATGGAGCGTCGATACGCCTTATTGCGAGAGCTAGGTGTAAGAAACATCGAAGGCTATAATCGTAAAGTGGCTGAAGCAGATAGCGCCGTGCTTGCTCGCGTGAAGCCACACTTCGAAGATGATTCAGAAACCTTCAATCTGCCTTTCCTTGTGATCGTAGTCGATGAAGTGGCTGACTTGATTCAATCTAAGCATGGTAAAGAAATCGAAACCAACGTTTCACGTTTGGCCGCGAAAGCCCGTGCCGCAGGTATCCACCTGATCCTTGCAACTCAACGCCCTTCAACGGACGTCATTACTGGCGTTATCAAAGCCAACTTCCCGACCCGGATCGCCTTTAAAGTTATTACGAACATGGACTCGCGTGTGATCTTGGATACTCAAGGTGCCGAAAAGCTCTTGGGCAAGGGCGATATGCTCTTCAAGCAAGGCGTCGATCTTTTGCGCGTTCACTCGGCCTATGTTGATGAAGCAGAAATTGAAAAGTTGGTAGCAAAACTCGACGCCATCCCGGTTCAGTACTCTCAGGCAGCCCTGGAATTTATTGAAACCGCCAAAATGGCCGAGGTCAGTGCAGATCATTCAGGCGCCGACGGCGAGGATCAGCCAGAAGATCCTTTGTTCCGTGAAGCCGTGGATGTGGTTGCCAGGACGCGTCAGGCCAGTGCTTCTTGGTTGCAGCGCCGCATGAATGTTGGCTACAACCGTGCCGCTAAACTGATCGAAGCTATGGAAAGAAAGGGTATCGTAGGCCCCGGAAATGGCTCGAAGCCCCGTCAGGTTTTAGTCCCCCCTCCAGATGACGTAACAGGCTGATTCTCCTCTAGTTTACGTTGCGATCATCGCCCCTACATGTTACATACTTCAGACTTTAATTAACCAGCCTCCCCGATAATCGGGGAGGACTCTAATCATTCCAATGGGTGGTCCACATTAGTGGTCAGGAGTGATTCGATTTAACCAACCAAGGAGTTTTATGTCAGATTTACAGGTTAAGGATCTTCTTGCCGCCGGATCGCACTTCGGTCACCAGACCCATAAGTGGAATCCAAAAATGAAGAAGTACGTATACGGCGAACGTAACGGCATCTACATCATCGACTTGCAACAGACTGTTCCTCTTGCGAAAAAAGCTTACGAGTTTTTGAAGAAGACTTCTCAGTCAGGCAAATCAGTTCTTTTCGTAGGTACAAAGCGCCAAGCTGCTGACCTCGTTAAGAAAACCGCAGAAGATTGCGGCGCATACCACGTCACTTCACGTTGGTTGGGTGGCATGCTCACTAACTACAAGACCGTAGCTGTTTCAATCGACAAGCTTCGTAAAGTCGAAAAAATGAAAGAGAACGGCGACTTCAAACTTCTCACGAAAAAAGAGCAATCTAACATCGAGAAAGAAGTTGTTAAGCTCGAGCGCAACTTGGGCGGCATCAAGAACATGCGTAAAGTTCCAGGCGCAATCGTGATCATCGATCCAAACACAGAACATATCGCGATCAAAGAAGCTCAATGCTTGGGCATTCCAGTTGTCGCTTTGACTGATACGAACTGTGATCCAACGGGCATCGACTACGTTGTTCCAGGTAACGACGATGCAATCAAATCAATCATGCTCTTCACTCAGTACTTCGGTAATGCAGTGTTGGAAGGCGGAGCTAAAAACCGTCGCGACGAAGATGGCGGCACAGACGTAAGTCTCGAACGCGAAATCCTCGAAAAGTACGAGAAAGACATCGATTTGAAGCTCGGTTCTGACGAAGAATAATCACTACTGACCTTTTTGACTGAAAGGAAGATTGCATGGCTTACACAGCAACAGACGTAAAGAATCTCCGCGAGCAAACTGGCGCGGGCATGATGGATTGTAAAAAAGCGCTTGATGAAACAGGCGACTTGCAGAAAGCCGTAGACTGGTTGCGCGCTAAAGGCTTGGCCGCAGCTGCGAAGAAGCAATCTCGTATTGCCTCTGAGGGCTTGGTTGCTGCTTTTGTAAGCGGCAAAACTGCTGCAGTAGTTGAAGTAAACTGCGAAACGGACTTCGTAGGTAAGAACAGCGATTTCCAAGCTTTCGTTAAGACAGCAGCAGAAGTCGCAGTGAGCACGAAGGCTGCCAACGTTGACGCTTTGATCGCGGCGAAAATGCCTAACGGTTTGACTGTTAAGGACACTGTTGCGGAATTGACGATCAAGATCGGCGAAAAGATTGATCTTCGTCGTATGAACATTGTGACTTTGACTGGCAACGGTCACATCGGTCACTACGTTCACTCTGGCAAGATTGCTGTGATTTGCTTGATCGAAGCTGACAAAGATGTAACTGGTAACGCGATCTTGGACGAATTGGGCAAAGACCTCTGTATGCAAGTTGCAGCGGCTAACCCAATGTTCATCCGTGGAACTGACATCGATGAAGCTTTCAAAGCAAAAGAAGCTGAGATCTATGCAGCTCAATTGAAAGAACAGGGTAAGCCAGAAGCGATGATTCCAAATATCGTTAAAGGTAAACTCGGCAAGATGGCTTCAGAAGTTTGTCTTCTTGAGCAGTCTTTCGTGAAGAACCCAGACCTCAGCGTTGGAAAACACGTTGAAGAGATGGCAGCGAAAGCCGGCGCAAAACTCACCGTCACTAAATTCATCAAGCTCGTTGTTGGTGAAGGCGTTGAGAAGAAAGAAGATAATTTCGCAGAAGAAGTCGCTAAGATGACTGGCGGTCTCAAGAACTAGTTATAAATAGGGGGGACTTGTTCCCCCCTTTTTTTTGAGGAAGCTAAGCCATGAAGTACAAACGCGTTCTCCTCAAACTCTCAGGTGAGGCCCTGGCCGGTGATCAAGGCCACGGGATTGCCGGTGATGTTCTCAATACAATCAGCGCAGAGATTGCCACGCTTCAACAAACGGGCTGTGAAGTCGCGGTAGTTGTCGGTGGTGGAAACATTCACCGTGGAGTTGCGGGAGCAACGACCGGGATGGATCGGTCGACGTCTGATTACATGGGCATGATTGCGACAGTGATTAACTCACTCGCTTTGCAAGATGCGCTTGAACGCAGAAACGTTTATACGCGAGTGATGAGTGCTATTGCCATGCAAGAAGTGGCAGAGCCCTACATTCGTCGTCGTGCCGTTCGTCACTTAGAGAAAAAGCGTGTTGTGATCTTTGCTGCTGGTACGGGCAACCCCTACTTCACTACGGACACAACTGCGGCGTTGCGTGCCAATGAGATCAACGCCCAGTTGATAATGAAAGCCACTAAAGTCGATGGCATCTATGACAAAGACCCTATGAAGTTCAAAGACGCGAAGAAATTCGACCGTCTTTCCTACATGGAAGTCCTCAATAAAGAAATTAAAGTAATGGATTCAACAGCTATCACGTTGTGCATGGATAACAACATGGACATCATAGTTTTCAATATGTTTGAAGCCGGAAATATTGCTCGTGTCGTTCTCGGTGAGAAGATCGGAACGATTGTGACAAAGAATAGCTAAGGAGTCGCGCCATGATGAAAGAAGTTAAAGCCGCCCTTGATGAACAGATGAAAAAGACTTTGGGTTCTTTGCAGACCCAATTGTCAAAAGTTCGCACCGGTCGTGCCTCAACTAACGTGTTGGATGGCATCACTGTAGACTACTACGGAACACCAACTCCCATGAAACAAGTGGGCCAGATCAGCACGCCGGAAGCTCGCGTTTTGCAGATCCAGCCTTTCGACAAGACCCTCATCCCTCAAATTGAAAAAGCGATTCTTGCCGCCAACATCGGCATCACTCCTGCCAACGACGGAAACTTTATCCGTATCACTTTCCCGGCACTCACAGAAGACAAGCGTAAGCTTTTGGTCAAAGATGTGAAGAAGCTTGGCGAAGACGCGAAGGTTGCTGTTCGCAATGCTCGTCGCGATCAGAACGACAAAGTGAAGAAAGCTGAAAAAGATAAAGTGCTCTCTGAAGATGAATCAAAAAAGGTTCAGGACGAAGTTCAGAAAGTGACAGACAACTACATCAAAGAAGTTGATAAGGTCGTCGACGCGAAAGAAAAAGAAGTGATGACTGTTTAATGAGTCACGGAATCAAACACGTCGCCATCATCATGGACGGAAATGGGCGTTGGGCTAACCAGCGTTTGCGCCCGCGCGTTTGGGGCCACGTCCGAGGTTCAACGGTCGTTTCTGATATCGTTCAGGCAGCCGATGATTTAGGTGTTAAGGCCCTCACTCTTTATGCCTTCTCAACGGAAAACTGGAGCCGACCTTCACAAGAAGTGAATGTGCTCTTCCGGTTGTTGCATAAATTCCTCCTCAAAGAGCGTAAGCGCCTCCTCGCGAACAAGGTTTCTTTTTGCGTTATTGGAAACACAAGTCGTCTCCCGCAAGACACGAAAGATCTCATTGCAAAGCTCGAATCTGAGACAAAAGACTTTACCGGCTTGAAGCTGACCTTCTGCTTCAGCTACGGCGCACGCATGGAGCTTGTCCACGCCATGAACGAATTCATGGTTGCGAATCCGGGCAAAGAGATAACTGAAGCTGATATTCAAGATCATCTCATGCGTCCCGAGACAGGAGACGTTGATCTTTTGATTCGTACTGGTGGCGAACAAAGAGTCTCGAACTTTTTGTTGTGGCAAATCGCCTATGCGGAGCTTTGTTTTACCCCGACCAAGTGGCCTGACTTCACGGCCAGCGAGCTTACACGCATCATAGAATCAGTGGGCAAGCGCGAACGTCGCTTCGGTGGATTGTCGCCGTCGGCTGATAGAAATCTGCCACGCCCTGAGGTTCAATCTCTCCATGTCCAATAATACACTTCGAATCGTCTCTGGCGTCATACTCGTTATAATTGTGGCTGTCTGCATGGCCTATGGAACTGCCAGCAGTCTTATGGCGATCGGGCTCATGGGTGTCTTCGTTGTTGATGAACTCATGACGAATTTTTATGTCCTAGAGCGAACCAGTCGTCGATACATCATTTCGCAGATTACCTATATCGCGGGTTATGCGTTTTTCAATTTCTATCAGATCAGCCAGTCCTCATTTAGTTTCTTCATTTCATTTGCGTGTCTCTGGAATGTCCTCGCCTTGATCTATTTGTTCTTTATTAATTCCAAGAAAGGCTTCATTTCCGATTTCTTCGTCAAATGCTCGTGGGGAGTAGGTTTTCTCATCCTTGCACCAATGGTCTGCATTTCTTACATCATTCATCACCCTGAGTGGCGCTTCCTTCTTGGTGCCATGCTTCTCTTAAACTTCATGGTGGATACTTTTGCTTATTTTTCAGGGCGCGCTTTCGGAAAACATAAACTCTGGGAAGCGGTAAGCCCTAAGAAGACGGTAGAGGGCGCCATTGGTGGAGTTGTCGTGTCAGTTTTGATTACTGGACTATATTGGCACCATTTCGTGAAACCGGTTGCTTGGCCTTTGCTCATGTTCTTTCTCGTTCTCGCCTGCTGCGCTCAACTCGGGGATTTGATACAATCAAAGCTCAAGCGACAGTTCGACATTAAGGATAGCTCGTCGCTTATCCCTGGGCATGGAGGCGTATATGATCGGATCGACAGTCTTCTTTTTGTCGCTCCGTTTTATGCACTCCTCATTAGTGTTCAATTCCACTGACGAGGCTTCGTTATGATTCAAGGTACCTTCATTTTTATCCTGTTCCTCGGGCCGTTGATTTTTTTCCACGAACTCGGCCACTTTTTTTTCGCACGGTTCTTTGGAGTCCGCGTCGAAGTCTTCTCGATCGGATTTGGTCCGAAGATTTTCAAGTGGAAGCGGAAGGACACTGAGTACGCCATTTCAATCATCCCACTCGGCGGTTACGTTAAGATGTTTGGCGACGACCCGTTCCGCGAACAGCCCTTAACGGAAGAAGAAAAGAAAGTCGCATTTAATCACAAAACGAAATGGGCGCGCTTCTGGATCGTCTTTGGCGGCCCCCTGGCCAACATGATTTTAGCATTCGTTCTTTATTTCGCTTTGGTCGTTTCGGGTGAGAAAGTTCCTGAAACACGTTTCGGTAACATCCCACAAAGTTCTTTGCTATACGACATGGGCTTTCGCAGCGGCGATGCACTCCGAGAGATCAACGGCAAGCCACTCGTCTCATTCGATGACTTGAATCTCGCTGAGTCGATGGTAGATGAAATTAAAGTTGAGCGCCAAGGTGAGATGCTATCGATCAAGCCAGCTTACAATGCCACAGCCTTCATCGATCTTTTGATGGAGCATTCAGCGGCGACGTTAAGAGCTCCGATTTTCGTTGATCAGACAGGTAAAGCGTTTGCTTTGACACGTCAGCAGGATGTTTACGATCCAGGTTACTCACTTGAAGAAGCCTCGCTTGGCAAAGTCAGTTTGTGGCTTCAGCCTGTCGCGAATATCAACAAAACAGATGAAGTACCTGTTCTCGAAAAGACTTCTGAGGTCGTACCCGCATGGAGTGACGAAGCTGGTTTCAAGTCCTGGATGGCAGCGAAGGGTCTCTATCCTATCGATCTTCAAGTCGGAAGCATTGTCATGCAGTCACCTGCCGACAAAGCAGGTTTACGCCAAGGCGACATCCTGACTGGTCTTGCGGGTGATAAGATCATGGGCTTCGAAGAACTTCGTGCGCGCGTGCAAAAAGTAAAAGCTGGTGAAGAGATTGCAGTTAATTTCTTGCGCGAAGGAAAAACTCAAGAAGTGAAATTGCGCCCAGAGACTCGCACCGTGGAAAAGAAAACAGTGATGACGATCGGAGTTTTCAGTGGCCAACGAATGGTACTCCCGCGCATGCGCGAGACAGCACCAGAAGGCCTCTTCTCTGCGTTAGGCATGGCGTGGAATCGCACGGTGGATGGAGTTGTGAAGACAGTGGCCGGTTACAAGAAACTCATCACGAAAGAAGTGGGTCTTAATAACATTGGCGGACCTTTGGCGATTGGCAAAGTCGCCAGTGATTCGTTTCAGATTAGTCTTTCCATGTTCTTCCGATTGATGGCGATCATTTCCATCAATTTAGGTGTGATCAATTTGTTCCCGATTCCTGTTTTGGATGGTGGACATATCATGTTCCTAGGATTTGAACTTATCAATCGTGGGCCACTTTCACGTCGGAAGCTTGAACTTGCTCAGCGTTTTGGTGTTTCTTTCTTGTTCCTTCTCATCTTTATCGCACTCTTCAACGACATCAGCCGCCTGATCTCTTGAGTACCCTGTTCATTGATACGTCTTATAATCAGACCATTGGTCTCCTTGGAAACGAGGGGACCTGGACTGCTCGCAAGACTCTCATTGGGCAAAAATCATCCTCCATTCTACACGCGGAGCTTCACACCTTGCTGCTATCAGAGGGGAAGAAGCCTGCTGATATTACTAATGTTCTTTATGTCGCTGGTCCCGGGTTTTATACCGGACTTCGTATCGCACATGGCCTCGCGGATATGTTGAGAATAGAGGGTCGTACTCTTCGTAACTTTTACAATTTCGAAATACCCCGTCTACTTGGCGTAGCTGAGTACACCTGGGTCACCAAAGCTTACCGTGGAGAAATCTTCGTGCATAAGTGCACGCTGGAAAGTGATGAAACCGTTTTGTTATCAGAAAAAGAATTCATGGCACGCGCTTGGAATGGAACCGTTTACATACATCACACCTCTGCGCTTGATGCTGTGATGAACGAGAAGATCCCCCAAGCTCTCTCAACCGAAGAGCTGATGTTTGATCGCATCCAAGAAATTGTGGGAGCTGTGAAGCATACCTCACGGGTTAGGGACCTTTATTATTTCCGTCCTCCGGAAGAAGAATTTAAGCCGAGCTTATGATCAGACGTAACTTTTTCCTAAAAAAGAAATGGGTCCTGCTCACAGCAGCTGTGATGATCTACGTTTTCTTGAACTGGTCTGGATTTGCCATGTGGGCAGTAATTTGTCTGTGTGGTGGTTGGCTTTGGTTGAATCGCCGCCGGGACATGCCATGGCGAGACACCCTAAGAAATGATGGTGAGATGTTTCTTTCGCCAGTTGACGGGGAAGTGGTCAAGATTGGCACGTGGACCGATCCTGAAGCAGGATTTTCATACAGCGAAGTTCGTCTCCGAATGAACTACACCAACAACTGGGGGCTTCATCTGCCAAGTTCGTGTGAGATGGAATTCTTGAAAAATTATCCGGGCCGCCGTTCGCACCGGAAAGACCTGGCCCATATCACCACCGACGAAAGCGGCCCGCTTGAAAAGACAGACATGGTTCTCCGCTCGAAGAATGGTGTCGCTAGTCGCCTGCGCTTTCTTCAGTGTGAGATTGGTCGCTCACCTAAAATCTGGATGAAGTCCGGTGACCGTGGTCGTGGCGCAGCGTGTTTTGGCTATTACCCTTTCGGCGGAAGTTTGATAGTCTATGTCCCACAACCCAGTGATATCCTCGTCGTAGAAAACGAGAAAATTACGGCAGGCCAAACAGTCCTCGCCGTCTTTAAGACCCAAGAATAAGGACTCTCATGGCTTTTAATGACCGCAAACTCGCTTTCTTTTTGCCGAACACTTTCACCGCATTAAACATGGCGTGTGGTTACTCAGCGATGCTGCTTTCGTTCAAAGGCAACTTCTACTTGGCATGTATCTTCATCGTGCTTGCCGCGGTGTTTGATAGCATGGATGGCCGTGTCGCCCGCATGACAGGAACTCAGTCGAGCTTTGGTGAGCAGTTCGATTCACTTTCAGATTTGATTTCTTTCGGTGTCGCACCGGCGTTTTTGTTCTATTTCCGCTTTCTGCAAGATTCGGGCCGTCCAGGCATGATCCTCGCGTTCTTGTTCATGCTTTGCGGGGCGCTTCGCTTGGCACGCTTTAATGCCAACATCGATCGCGTGAAGAGCGATTACTTTCAGGGTTTGCCGATTCCAGGTGGAGCGTGTGCTGTCACTGGTTTGGTTTTCATCTCGGTTAAGTTTCCACAGATTGCTGAGCTGATGCCGGTTGTGATGCTTTACATTCTTTTCTATTCAATCCTCATGATCTCAAGTGTTCCATTCCCAAGCTTCAAGAATTCACCATGGATCAAGAATCATAAGAAACAAGTCTTGATGATCATTTTCTTGGTGTTGGCGAGTCTCTTTGCCTACGAAGAAATCATGGTTCTCGTGCTGATCACGTTTTATGTCTTCTCTTCGCTTCTTTACGTGGCGTTCAACAAAGAGAAGTTTGCTGGAATCTTTGACTGGAAGAACGATCCAGAACAAGAAGCCTAAAATGCCAAGCTACCGGGCGACGCTGTCCTACAAAGGCACTCGCTTTCAAGGATGGCAGGTTCAGCCCGAGGGGCTCACTGTTCAAGGTGAGCTTAACAAGGCCCTTGCTGCAGTTTCTAAATCATCTGAGGTTCGCAGTATCGGTTCAGGGCGCACGGATGCGGGTGTGCATGCCCGCGGACAAGTGGCCCGCGTGGACATCCCGCTCGTCATAAATCCCGAAAATCTTCTGAAAGCGCTCAACACTCATCTGCCGCCCGACATTCGAATAGTGGCCTGTGAAGATTGCGCTGAAACTTTTCAACCGACGTTTGATGCAATCTCGAAGTACTACTCATATTTTTTTATTCAACATTCCTATCCGGATCCCCTCGCCGGCGAACTCGTCGCGAACTATGGTTTTAAATTAGATGTGGCGAAGATGCGCGAAGCCTGTCAACTCTTCGTGGGACGTCACGACTTTGTGAATTTTTATACTGAAGGCACAGAAATCAATTCCAGTGTGCGAACCATTCATTCTTGTGAGCTAGTAGAAGTCGTTATAGGAGGGGCGCCTTTCCCCTTCCATGGCCCGGTCTATGAGATTCGCATTCACGGTGAAGGTTTCCTTAAGCAGATGGTGCGCATGATGGTAGGTGCCATTTGGAGCGTTGGTAGAGGGAAAATTCCTGCTTCTGAGATAGCAGTCTCACTTGCCTCTGCGCGTCGCGAGCGCTTAGGTGCTGTAGCTCCACCTGAAGGCCTCTACTTAATGCGCGTGGTCTATCCCTCAAATTGACTTTTAATCTCGCTATGTTAGTTTGGGACCCTCTTTTCATATAACAAGGCGATTTTAATGAGCTATTCCATTCAAAACCTGAACGGCTGTACTAAGAAATTTACTTTTAACTACGAGCAAGTCGACCTCACAAAACAAATCCAAGCGGCGTTGGTAGATAAGCAACGTAATGCGAACTTGAAAGGTTTCCGCAAAGGCAAAGCGCCTTTGGACATGGTGAAGAAATTATTTGGCCCACAAGTTGAAAACGATGCTCTTTCACGTTTCGTTTCTGAAGAATTCTACGCAGCTCTTAAGAAAGAAAATATCCGCGCTGTAGGCTACCCATCCTTCGCGAATACAAAGTACGAAGGCGGCAAGAACGTTGCATTCGAAGCGACTGTGGAAATCGTTCCGGAATTCGAACTGAAAGATTTCAGCCAGTACGCTTTCAAAAAAGACGACGATAAAGTCGGCGCTGAAGACATTGAGAACCTCAAGAAGCAATTCTTGGGTGCGAAAGCTGAACTCGCTGAAGTCACGGAAGCTGGCGCGACCTTGAAGAAAGGTCAGAGCGCAGTATTGAACTTCGAAGGTGAGCGCAAAGACGGCACGAAGCCAGAAAACATGAAGGCGACTGACTACATGCTTGAAATCGGTTCAGGCCAATTTATCCCAGGTTTCGAAGAAGGCATGATCGGCATGAAGAAAGGCGAAACCAAAGTTATCACTTTGAATTTCCCTGCTGATTATCACGAAGCGGACTTGCAAAATGAGCCCGTAAAATTCAAAGTCGATTTGCTTGAAATCAAGGAACGCAAGTTCCCTGAGTTGAATGATGAATTGGCGAAAGAACTCGGTTACGAGTCTGTCACAGACTTCAACAAGAAGAGCACTGATCGTTTGACGGTTCAGAAGAAGCGCGAAGTACAAGCGAAACTCCAACAGCAAATTCTCGAGAAGATCATCGAAGATAACAAGTTCGACGTTCCTCAAGCTTTGGTCGAAGACCAAAAGCAAAGTGTGCGCCAAGACTTGAGCCGCACCTTGAAACAACAAGGTTTCAATGACGAAATGATTGGCATGTACTTTGAGCGATGGGCCGCTGATGTAAATCAAAAAGCTGAGTTTCAAGTCCGTTCAGGTTTGATCCTTGATAAGCTCGCTAAAAAATTCAACGTAGAAGCGACTGAGAGCGATCTCGACGTTAAAGTTGAAGAGATGGCGGCTCAGTCAGGCATGAAACGTGATGATCTTGCTCACTTCTACAAGTCGAACGCCAACGTTAAGCGCAACTTGATGTACGCGATCCGTGAAGAGAAGACCTTCGAAAAACTCATCGCAGGTATGAAAGTTTCTTAGTTTTGTTTTTTTGTCGCCTCACAAATCTTGTGGGGCGACAGTTTTCTTCCCATCTATCTCCCCGCCATTTATTCCCACACTTCAATCCTTTGTTCCATTCTCCTCGTACTGGCACAGCTTCCCACTTTGATAGCGACGGTGATGTTTTCTTGAATGTTCCGACGGGTGCAGACAAGGCGAGCAACATGACTGGCAGAATCCAGCGTTGCCGACTTTGCAACTGAAGCCATGCGAGCACGAAGCCGAGATGACCTGAATGCGGCATGAGAACGGGAATGAATGCATGAATCCGATCAAAGTACAGGACGCTACAATGGAACCCGGTGAGCGCCAGTTCAATCCAGTCATGGATGAAAAATGAGGGGACCACGGCGAAAAGAAGTGTCAGTGGAAAAAGGATCATCATCGGCAGCGTGGCGAGGAGATTTGCGAAAGGCGCGAAGACTGAGAACGGCTGTTGGAGGACCCAGCACAACAGCATTTGTGCAAACATGAACCACAGCACCCTCCAGCGCGGTGGGGAAAACCAGCTCAATCCTAGAAAAAGCCAGCTGCACGCCCAACTAAGAGGATGAAGCTTCCAAGAGACCAGGGCACCTTCAAGCAGCATGACACCCATGAAGACCCATAAATGTTTTCCACCACCAGGTACGAGCTTCACCCATGCCACGCGGGCCAGCGCCTGCAGGCCAGGAAGCAAGGTCGAGAGCAAGCCAATGATCGCAAAAAATCCGGTCAGATTACGGAAGTGCTTGAGAATGGGCTGCAGGGTTGCGAGATGAACACCTGAAGGAGTGAACAGGTGGCCCAAGCCCAAGCGATAGTAGGTCTTTTTATCGACCCGAGAAAAGCCACGGTCATCGCCTGTGACGAGTGCTTTCCAAAGGATGGCACCGGGACTTTTAGTCTTGGGGAGTCCCGGAAGCACGCGGACGAGAGGAGATGGTTTGGGGGCACGGAAGACTGTTGGACCTGAGAAAAGTCCAAAAAACAGCAGGGCGGATAGAACGATTATCAGAGGAGATGGGGGCATAAAGGGGTCAGAGCAAGTAGGCCGCCGCCTGGAGCCTGGACAAGTAACTAAAAAGAGGGCCCTAGCTGAGACGGGAAGGGCGCCCGATATGGCCTTTCAGGAAGAAATTGGATAGCTAGATGCTATGCAAAACGTAGTCGCAGGGGACATTGAAAGCTGGCTGAAAGAAGACGGAATCGGCGAAGTCGGGATCTACTGGCAGCGGCTCCCGGTTGTTCCTGTTCGTGCACAAATTAAAATCAAATCTGATCTCACCCTTGCAGGCCTTCCATGGTTCTGTGCCGTTTTTGAAAAACTTGCACCCGAACTCGGAAACAGTCTTAGGCCATTAATCGAATACGAAGGTCGCGAGCTTAATGCGGGTACCGTGATTACTCTGCCTGTTGCGCTGCCTTGGGGCGTAGCGATCAGCGGTGAACGTCTGGCCTTGAACCTCCTTCACAAGGCCAGCGCTGTCGCGACCGCAACTAAAGCTTTGGTTAACTTAGCGAGTCCTGCTGGAGTCAAAGTCCTTGATACGCGTAAAACCACACCTGGGCTTCGCGCTCTGGAAAAATATGCAGTCACTGTCGGTGGGGGATCCAACCATCGCTTCTCGCAGGTCGACGCTTGGATGATCAAAGACAATCACAAAGAGCTCATGGGCCTCAAGGGCGCCGTCGAGTTTTTCCGCAGTCTCAATCAACCTTATAAAAATCTTATTGTTGAAATTCATAATCTCATCGAACTGACAGAAGCGCGTGAGTTGGGTGTGCAGTATTTCCTGCTTGATAATTTCACACCGGAGATGTTGGCTTCAGCGTGCACCAGCAAGCGTGCTGGAGAATTCTTCGAAGTCTCTGGTGGCATTAATCTTCAGACAGTAAAATCAGTATTGATTCCGGGCGTGGACGCGGTCAGCAGTGGCGCCATAACGATGTTCCCAGGGACAGTGGATATCTCCTTTAAGTTTCAGCCGGAGTCTGTATGAGCGATCTACAAACAGACGTCCTTATCATGGGCACGGGCATCGCAGGTCTCACGACCGCGATGAAACTTGCAGAGAAAGGGTTTAGCGTGACGATTGTCACACGCGAATCGCGTCCCGAGATCACCAATACGATGTGGGCCCAAGGAGGCATCATTTTCAGCGGCGATGAGAAGATTGCCCGCGAGGACCTCGTGAAAGACATCATGAAGGCCAGTGCGGGGACGTCATATCTTGCTGCGGCAGAACTCTTGGCCCATCGCTCTGGTGACATCGTTCAAGAAATCTTGCTAGATAAAGTTCACACACCGTTCGCCCATGGAAACGATGGGGAACTTCTCTTCACGCGGGAGGCGGCCCATTCGCGCGATCGTATTATCTATAACGGCGACATGACGGGTAAGGCGATCCAAATCGCCATGATGAAGCACCTCGATGACCGCGCTCGTTTTCCTTCTATTTCTTTCCTGACCTCGCATACGGCGATCGACCTCATCACTCCTACCCACCACGGTGTCGACATCAGCCAGCGCTATGAAGAAGACCAGGTCGTCGGTGCGTACTTGTGGGATCAGAAGGCCCGCATCGTTCGGAAGGTGATGGCGAAATTCACCGTGCTTGCCACTGGCGGTATCGGAGCCCTTTACTCGCACAATTCAAATTCCGAGGGGGCTCGCGGTGATGGCCATGCGATGGCGAAACGTGCGGGTGCTTTTATGTCGAATATGGAGTTTATCCAATTCCACCCAACAACTTTTTATGATCGCGCCTCGAACCGTCGCTTCTTGATCTCAGAAGCTTTGCGTGGGGAAGGCGGCCGCTTGGTGAATAACGCCGGCGAAGCCTTCATGAAGCAGTACCACGAAGACGCAGAGCTTGCGCCACGTGATGTCGTCTCACGTGCCATCGTTGATCAGATGATCACGACAAAAGCGGAATGTGTGTTCTTGGACATCACTCACAAGCCGACCGATTGGCTTAAGACACGTTTCCCAACGATCTATGCGCATTGCCTAGAAAACGGCATCGATATTACGAAGCATCCGATTCCTGTTGTTCCAGCTGCTCACTATACCTGCGGTGGCGTGAAAACCGATCTGCAAGGTCGCACGAATCTTAATCGCCTCTACGCTGTCGGTGAAGTGGCTTGTACGGGTTTGCACGGAGCAAACCGCTTAGCTTCAACATCATTGCTGGAAGGTCTGACGTTTGGTTACGTGGCCGCTGAAGATATTCTTGCGCGTGTGACCGACACATCGACCTATGATGCTAATCGTGTGAAAGGTTGGGAGCTCGGCCGAGAGGAAGTGGATCTCACTTTGGTGAACCAAGATCAATCCACGCTCAAGCAGAGTATGTGGAATTATGTGGGAATTATCCGCTCACGCAACCGTCTCGCTAGAGCACGTGCGATGTTTCGGGAACTGCAAGACGAAGTGGGCAAGTTCTATAAGAACGCTGTCTTGGACGACAGTTTGATTGGCCTGAGGAATGGTATTGAAGTGGCCCATATGGTGGTGGACGCCTCTTTGCGGAACCGGGAATCCATGGGCTGTTTCTATCTAAAAGACTAGGTCACGCATCACAGCCACGGCCAATGGCCGTCCCCCGCGTAATCCCATTGTCAAATGAACCCTATCTTTAGCAGTAAATGGCGCTTTGAACGCCAGAGTCTGTAAAGTTTACCCTCCGAGAGGGGGCTCTTCATGGACTTTTCCCTCGTAGGGGGCTAAAAACCCGTGATTCACATTAAGCGGAGTTCCCATGTCTATCGTTTCAAATGATGGTTTGTTCAAGCAGAAGAGCCTGTTCTTCACATCCCTCGGATGTTCAAAAAACTTGGTCGATTCCCAGGTCATGCTTGGGCACTTGAAGCTGGATGGTTTCACCATCGCGCAGCAACCAGAAGATGCTGAAGTCATCATCGTGAACACGTGCTCATTCGTTGAAGCAGCGAAACGTGAATCGATTGAGACCGTTTTGGATTTAGCGGAGTTTAAAGTTGATGGAAAATGCCAAGCGCTCGTTATGAGCGGTTGCATGGCCCAGCGTTACCACGGTGAACTTGAAAGTGAGATGCCGGAAATTGATATGTTCATCGGTACCGGCGAATACCACAAGATCGTTCCTCTCTTGAAAGCACTCGATGAAGGCAAGCTTGATAAGAAGAGCTTCGTGGAAATCCCACGCTACATTCACACTGAGTTCGATCCTCGCCTCAATACATCACCAGGCTACATGGCGTGGTTGAAAATTTCTGAAGGCTGCAATCGTAACTGCACGTTCTGCATCATCCCTACTTTGCGCGGAAAACTTCGTTCAAGAACTGTGGAATCACTTGTTGCGGAAGCGAAGAACCTTGCGGCTCAAGGCGTGCGTGAGTTGAATTTGATCTCGCAAGACTTCTCCGACTACGGCGTTGACCTTGCCGGCGGCGGTAAGCAGGAAGGCAAGAACCCGATGATCTACCAGCTCCTCTCAGAGCTTGAGAAAGTGGAGGGGGTTGATTGGATCCGCGTGTTCTACTTCTACCCAGATGATCTCACTGAAGACGTCATGGAGTTGATGGCGCGTTCTACGAAAATCACCAAGTACCTCGATATGCCGATCCAGCATTTTGCTGATGGTGTTCTTCGTCGCATGAATCGTCGCGCGACCGGAGAGTTGATTCATTCAAAAATTGCTCGCTTGCGCGAACATGTGCCAAGCATCGTTCTTCGTACCTCTGTGATCGTGGGCTTCCCTGGAGAAACAGAAGAAGACTTCCAGGCGATGCTTGAAGGCGTGAAAGCTGCACGCTTCAATCACCTGGGTGTGTTTAAGTATTCGGACGAGGAAGGAACTCCAGCCGTTCGTTTGGGCGACAAGGTTCCGGAAGAAGTCATTGAGGCTCGTTTCGAAGCGCTCTATGAAGCGCAGAAAGAAATCGCTCGTGAACTTAACCAAGAGTATGTCGGCAAAGTGATCGATGTATTGGTTGAGGGCGTCCACGAAGAGACAGACTTGCTGTTGCAAGGTCGCCACGCCGGCCAGGCGCCAGACATCGACGGCAAGGTGATCATCAATGATGGTATGGCGAAAGCCGGAGAGATCGTGAAAGTTGAGATCACCGAAGTCTTGGACTACGACCTTGTTGGTCGGATTATCGACGTCCAGTAGTTATTGATCGCGCGAGAGACGTTTCTTAAGCGCGAGCTCTAATTCAACACCCTCAATATCGCGTTCAGCCTTAGGGTTCACCCTTTCGTGAAGCTTGTAGTGAAGTGCGCCTAACTGCTGTTTGTCTCGAAGATCTTTCGTGAGAAGTTTTACTTCCAAGTCTTTCACACAAAGTTCAACCTCACGGACTTGTGCCGAGAGTTCGTTGAAACGAAGATCGATCTTGTTCAGCATAGCTTGCAGCAACTCGCGGGTTTCGTTTGCTGTAGTATCTATCGTTTGATTTTTTTTAGAACGAAAAAAGTCGAGCATCCTGCCCCCTCTAGTTCTTCTATTCTAGCCTCTTTTCAAATCTTGGGCGCGAAGGTGATTTTTTCCTATGAGAAAGGCTGAATGCCCTTAACATAGAGTCATCAACAAGGATGGGCCTGTGAAGAGATTGATCATTTTAGTCAGCATCGCTTTCTTTAGTTTCCAAGCTTTGGCCCAAGATGCGTATCCCGAGACGGGCTGGAAGGCTTCGGTTCGTCCCCTTTTAATGAAGATTGTCGGTGAGAAGGGGACCAACGGGTTGATTGGTGTTGCCCCACTTTCTCCAGGGCCCACAGAAATGCCTTTGCCAGCGCTACCGAAACTCCAGCGCAACAACACTGATGCTTCGATCTACAAAATGGATTCGGAACTCCGTAAGCAAGGCAAAGAATTCGAGGCTCTTCCTGCGGATAAACGTCGCAGTTACGAAGTGGCTTACTTGAAAGAACTTTTCCAAGCGACTCGTCGTGCGCCAGCACGGGAAGAAGATTTGGCGAAATGGCTCAACGTGCTCGAAGGCGGGGGAACACGCGAAGGAGTGTACCGCGGAGTTGTGTTGGATGATGTCTACGCATCGCTCGAGAGCTACGAAGAGCAACCCTCTGCGAGGCTCTTGACGTGGACTCAGGCTTTCACAAAAAAATATCTCGCCTTGGTGTTCAGCGAAGAAGCCCTGAAGCAAGGAAATTTGTTTTTTATCAAACGTGTCGTGACGGAAAAAGTCCTCGAGATGCTCGATACGCTTGAGTCAAAACCTGAAGACTTCCGTGTTTGGTATGCGGTCATGTCTGCGCAGATCGCCACGGAATTTCCCAACATTTGGAAAGGCACGATCCGTGCGAATCCGGACGCGCAGGTACACTTGAACTGGGCGAAGAAAGCTCATATCCAGCACATCAAATCAGATGCGGTGATAAAGCTGCAAACGGTAATGAATGGGCTGCAGGACGCTCAGTAAAAAAACGGATTTTCAACTTCGAAGAGCGAGTGGAGCAATCTCTCAACACCGAGTGCAATCCCTGCGCTCGGGGGCAGCCCACGATCCAGTGACTCTAAAAAAATCTCTGGAGCTGGAAGTTGGTAGTTGTAGAGAGATCTTTTTTCTTGGGCTTGCTCAGTGAAACGGCGACGTTGCTCAACTGGGTCAGTCAGTTCGTTATAAGCGTTACACAACTCAATACCATTTATATAAACTTCAAAGCGCTCGCATACCCGTGGGTCCACTGTTTTGAGTGTCGAGAGCGCAGCGAGCGGGGCAGGAAATTCTTTTACGAGCAGCAGTGGCCAGCGATGCATCTCTGGTTCGACTTTGTTGAGATGAAGCAAAAAGAATAAGTCATCCCAAGCGATATCAACCGTAGGCAAAGGCACGTCAGAAAAATCTTTTTTGATAAGAGTGCGTAGCTCAGTCGCATCTAAGAAATCGAGAGGACTTCGCTTCACGGTCGCAAGCCAAAGTTCTTCCATGGTGAGGCGTTGCAGTTTCTGGCCCCTGATCTCTTTTCGCAGAGGCGCTTGGGTCCTCGTGATACACCAGGTGAGCAGATCTTCTACGTCGTCCATGATGGCCTCATAGCGCTTGTTCAAGCGATACCATTCGAGCATCAAAAATTGTGGACGATGAATGGGCGAGGTGGGTTCGTCGCGAAAACAGTAGGAGAGATTGTAAATCTGCGAAAGATCTTCCGCTGCGTGATCGGCAAGGAGTTCTTTGAGACAAAACTCAGGCGAGGTGTGGAGATACAAGTCACGCCTCTGGCCTTCACGCACCGAAAACGCCTGAAAAGGATGGATGTGCGTCTCCATGCCAGGATTCTGGACAAGGGGTGGCGTGAGGGTTTCTAGGAAGCCTTTCTCCTGGAAGAACTGACGCAGGGCCTGTATAAGTTCAAACTGATGACGACGACGCATGAACTGAATTTTCCTGCTTTTGATACCACCTGGTCATGGTCCGGTGCTTCCGTTTTATTGACCACTGAAACTCATCTCATTTTGATAAAACGAAGTCTTACCATGCCGACCCACGCGGGCCAGATGGCTTTCTTTGGCGGTCATCGAAAGCCCACTGAGATGCATCCTTTCGAAGTGGCCAAGCGCGAGTACACGGAGGAGAGCGGTTGGAGTAACGAGACCATTCGTTGCCGGGGGCTTTTGCATCCGGTGAATACTGCTCGACTACAGCCCATTGTTCCCGTTGTCGCAGATCTGCTCATTCCCCTTGAAGAATTCATGTCTAAGGCCGTCTCAAACGGTGAGTGGGACAACTTATTGGCCGTGCCCTGGAGTGAACTCAATCATCCTAGCCGCTGGAGCTGGGGCTTATTTAATGGTCGCAAACCTCACTATGTTTTTATGACGCCCATCACAGCGGGTCGTTATGTGGATCAAAAAAATAGCAATTCAATGACTCACATCCTCTGGGGCGCATCAGCGCGCATGGTCTGGGACTATCTGGCCCTTTACTATCGCCCCCGCACTAGTTTCTAATCCTCGCCATTACAGAAAGGATTTTTATGGAAGCCCTGCTCTTAGGTTTGTTGCTTGCGATTGTTGCTGCAGGCATTGCGTTCTGGATTAAAGGTAGCAAAAAATCTTTGCCGCCACCAAAGCCCACGGCAACTCCAGTTACACAAAAAATCACTGAACCCGTTGTCGTAAAAGTTGAAGCTCCTGTTGGCCCGACATGGGCGCAACGTCTCTCCAATGGTCTTTCACGCGCGCGCCAAGATGTGTGGGCGAAGCTTGCTCTCGCGTTAGGCTCGGATAATTCGTCATTCGACGCAGCCGAAGAAATCCTCTACACTGCGGATCTTCCACCAGCTCTCGTAGGAGAACTCATCGAAGAGCTCCGTCGTCGCCGCGGGGACTTCAACGATGAAGCCAGTCTTAAAGCTGTGCTGGCAGATTTCTTAAAAGCGAAACTCAATCCCGTTCAACAGAATGCCGTCGATCCGTTGGCCAACAAATCGAAGCCACGGGTGATCATGATTGTTGGTGTGAATGGTGCCGGTAAAACCACCACCATCGGGAAACTCGCAGCGAAGTTGCAGTCACAAGGATCTCGAGTGCTCGTGGGCGCTTGCGATACCTTTCGAGCAGCGGCCGTTGATCAGTTGCAGGTCTGGTGTGATCGCGCCGGGGCGGACATTGTGCGTGCGAAAGATGGCGCTGATCCAAGCGGTGTGGCCTACGATACCGTGGCGCGAGCCATGAAAGATGGACACGATTATTGTTTAGTTGATACCGCCGGCCGTCTTCATACGGCGACAGGTCTCATGGATGAGCTAGCGAAAACGAAGCGCGTCATGAGTAAGGTCTCGCCGGACTATCCTCATGAGGTGTGGTTGGTGATTGATGCCATCACAGGCCAGAACGCACTGAAGCAAGCACAAGAATTCCACAAGGCCTTAGGCCTGACTGGATTAGTCTTCACCAAGTGCGACGGTTCAGCGAAGGCCGGCAGCGCGGTTGGAATCGTGCAACAACTCCAAGTTCCCATCACTTATATTGGTGTTGGAGAGAGCGTTGATGACCTCCAGCCCTTCGTGGTGAACGAGTATGTTGAGGCTTTAGTAGGGCTTTCAAAGGCTTGATAATTATTGGGTTTCATTGACTTTTATGGGGGCAAAGCCTACCCTTAATCTTATGACTGATAGAGGTCAGGAAAATGAAGTAGAGATTCTCGGATGCCGCGTGAAAACGCGACCTGAGGACGATGACCGAGAGATTGCACAAACCGTCATTGCACAGGTGCAAAACGAAGTGGCCGAGTTGCTTAAAGCACGCCCTTCCATGCGCCAAACTGATGTAGCGGTATTAGTCGCCTTAAAGATGGCGACAGAAAAAGTGAAGTTGGAGCAAGAGTTTAAGACGGCCGTATTGCGTTTGGAAGGTTCAGTAGAACAGGCCATGTCGCAGTTACAGAACCGCTCGTAATGAGCGTGAAAGAGACTCTGAGGAATGACATCAAGCACGTCCTGCGTGGCTTGAGCGCCGAAGAGATCAACCGTAAGTCTCACCTCCTTGAATCGCAGCTTCTGCAATATCTCGCCACTCTCGAAAACAATTTCCCCTTATCAGTTGTTGGCCTCTATCTTCCGTTGCGTGGGGAACCGCGCTGGGAGCTGGACCGTTGGGCCGAGTTTCCTTGGCAACTGGCGTACCCTTCGCCGAAAGATGAGGGGATGCACTTTCTGTTACCGACCGAGCCTTTGCCGCGAAAAGGGCATTGGGTAGGCGAGGGAAGCGAGTGTGAGCCTGATGTGATCGTAGTGCCGGGTTTGGTGTTTACCGAGCAAGGCTTTCGGATCGGTCGTGGCGGTGGTTTTTATGATCGCTTGTTAGCGAACTGGAAACCGAAGGTTGGTTGTGTAGGTGTTTGCTTTGATGAACAACTGCGTGAGGGGTTTGAGCCTGAAGCGCATGATAAAAAAATGAATGTGATAATCACGGACTCTCGAGTGATTGAATGCAAAGGATAACTTTATGACAGAATCAATTATTTTCGCGGTTGTCGGAGTCCTCATCGGGGCCGTCGTCGCTTTCGTTATCGCCAAGTCGAAGAATGCTCAGGCTGATAAATCAGCGGCGGATGAAGGTTCGAACTTGTTGGCGAAGGCGAAAGCCGAAGCTGAAGAGTTACGTAAAAATGCGCGCAACGAAGCCAAGCAAGTGGTGCGCGAAGAGCGCCAGCAGCTTGAAGCGGACATGGAGCGCAAGAAGAAAGGCATCGCCGATCTTGAGCGCGGTTTGACGAAGAAAGAAGTCGCTCTTGAACAGAAGACGGAAGATTTGCAAAAACAAATCGAACGCACAAAAGCCAAAGAAACTGAATTCGAAACCAAAGCCGAGAAGCTCGACGGTGAATTTAAGAAAGTTCAAGAGAAGCAGGAAGAACTTGCGGGTAAGCTCACGGCTATTTCAGGTTTGACCAAGGAAGAAGCCAAGAACCAATTGATCGCCTCAGTAGAACAAGAAGCGAAAGTTGAAGCTGCGAAGCTCATCATGCGCATCGAAGAAGAAGCTAAAGAAGAAGCAGAAAAACGTGCGAAACGTGTGGTTGGCATTGCGATTCAACGTTTTGCTGGCGAGTACGTCGCTGAGCAGACCATTTCAACAGTCGAACTTGCAGACGACGGTATCAAGGGTCGTTTGATCGGTCGCGAAGGCCGTAACATCCGCGCTTTCGAGCAGATCTGCGGCGTAGACTTGATCATCGATGACACTCCAGGTGTCGTGACCATCTCTAGCTTCAACGTTGTACGTAAAGAAATCGCTCGTATGACCATTGAGCGCCTCATGGCCGATGGTCGTATTCACCCAGCCAAAATCGAAGAGTTTCATGACAAAGCGAAACACGAAGTTGAAACGCGTTTGCGTGAACTAGGTGAGAAAGCTCAAATGGAAATCGGCGTTCACGGTATTCACCCTGAAATTCTGAAACTCATTGGCGCACTTAACTGGCGGACCAGCTACACACAAAACCAATACCAGCACGCTCTTGAGGCAGCTTTCATCTGCGGTAACATGGCAGCTGAACTTGGGTTAAACGTGAAGCAAGCTCGTCGCGCAGGTCTTATGCATGACATCGGCAAAGTGCTCGATGCTTCGGCTGAAGGCTCACACGCTGTTATCGGCGCAGACTTCGCGAAGAAGTACGGAGAGTCTCCGGACATCGTTCACGCGATCCGTGCTCACCACGATGATGAGAAGCCTGAATCGGTCTTGTCTCACTTGGTTGCTGCCGCTGACGCACTCTCGGGAGCACGCCCTGGTGCCCGTAAAGCCCTCAAAGAAAGTTACGTTTCTCGTCTCACAGATATCGAGAAGATTGTGAACAGCTTCGAAGGTGTAACGAAGAGTTACGCGATTTCAGCTGGTCGCGAGATCCGCGTGCTCGTGGATAATGAGCGCTTGAACGATGAGCAGACCATCATGCTCAGCCGCGACATCGCTAAAAAGATTGAACAGGAGATGAGCTATCCAGGAACGATCAAAGTTGCTGTGATCCGCGAAACTCGTGCCGTCGGTATTGCGAAATAAGTTATGACCTCTAAATGGGCAGTCGTCACCGGGTCTAGTTCAGGATTGGGTTTGGCGATGACTGCGCATTTGCTCGACCAGGGCTGGAATGTGGCCGGCGGTTCGCGCTCCGGCACAGAAATCGAACACGAAAATTTTTACGACCTCGAACTCGACGTGACCGATGAAGTCGCCGTCGAAGAGTTCTATGCGACCCTGGGCGAACTCACACCCAAAGTGAATCTCTTCATCCAAAACGCCGGCATTTGCGAAATGGCTCCTGCTTCCAAAAGCGATGCGGAGTTCTTCGGAAAACATTTAGCCACGAACACTCTCGGTGCGTTCTTGATGCTCAAGGGCCTGAAGCCGTTTTTAGTCGACGGAGAGACGCATATTATCTCGATCCTCTCGGCTGCGGCGAAGTTCGGTTACCCGGACATGACGGCGTACAACGCATCGAAGTTCGGCCAAAGAGGTTTGCTGGAATCCTTGCAGAGAGAATGGAAAAACCATCGCTTGCGCTTCACTCCTTTATATCCGGGGGCGATAGATACTCCACTTTGGGGCGGGTTGCAGGCGGATTTTTCACGTGAGAGGATGTTGCCTGTTGAAGACTTCCTTTATGTCTTCGACTTTGTGTTGAACGCGCCTCCGAATATTCGTTTAGCAGATCTCACTTTTTTACATCGCGACGGTTTTTTAGAATGAGAAAACACCTTCCATCCGGCCAAGAATCTCTCGAGCTCCTTGCGCTCGGATTGATGGTCTGCGGTTTACAGTGGGCCTTGCGGTCGTGGGGATGGACCGCGCTCTTCAGTCTCGGTTTCGTTTGGAACTGGGCCGTCTTGAACGGCTGGGTGATGCAAAGAACTCAAGAAAAAAAATACCGCTTCTCCGTGCTCCGAGGCATCACTCTCGTCCATTCGCTCGTCCTCGCGCCGTTCAAGAATGTTCCCCGCATCCGTGCGTGGATGGAAGTTTTGCCGGCCGGCCTCGCCTTCGGATTTCTGGCCTACATCTTTAAAGCACCTGTTCCTTGGTGGGCCGCCATGCTTGGCTCACTGGCGTTTTTGCTCGTGCGCCGTCAGATTACTACGCTCCGCCTATGAAGCTCGTTCCCGTCTCGGTGGCGATGTTCACTCGTCCCACTCCCACTGGATTTGAAACCTGGATTCAAAGACGCACTGACGGTCCCTTGGTTGGTCAGTGGGAATTTCCGGGCGGAAAAATCGAGAAGGGCGAAGATGCCTGGCAAGCGCTGATGCGCGAGATCCACGAGGAGACTGGCGTCGTCATTACGGAACCCGGAAAGCTCTTGGGTATTTTTTCCCACGATTACGGCGAGAAACGCGTTCTACTGCACGTGTTTCAAGTTCCTTGGGAAGAAAGCTTGAGCCAAGCGACTGGACTTGCTGTGCCGCTGGTCAAAAGCAGCACGGGCCGGGAGTGGGATCTCCCTTTATTGCCGGCCAACTTTCGTCTGGTTGAACATCTCTGTCGCGCCCTTTATGATGTGGACCATGAGCGCCCTACTGCCTGATATCCTCAATCACTTTCTTTTCTCACTTGCGTTGGGCACTGCAATCTTCAGTTGGATTACTGATCCTAAATTGACGGGCGCTGGTTTCATGCGTTTGATCGTCGGCCACGGCTTCATCTTCCTTGTTTTGAGTGTACTGCTCTTCGTGCTCTTTAGAGGCATGCCCCCAGCGCTGTGGCTCGGCTTAGAAGCCTTGCTCGCACTTGTTCTTGGCCTGCAGTGGAAGTTTCATCCGGATCATCGCACAGGTCCCATGTGGCTTCTGTACGTCGCTCAAGTTCTCATCACTTTCATTCTCTTCATGGGAACGGCCTCCCATGAACGCGCCTTTGTTTTCCTCCTTTCATCTGCCCTGTTGCTCGGAATCACTCACTACGCGATGCTGTTGGGTCACTACTACCTCGTCGTGCCCAAGCTCACGGAGAAGCCGCTACTGGTAAGCCTGCGTGTTTTTTGGGCCTTCCTCGTCGTAAAAATGATCGCCTCTGCGTGGGCCACGTGGCAGGCGGCGCCGTATCTCACCGAGGGCTCTCAGCTGGGTGATGGCTATATGTTCAACTGGTTGATTGTCTCGATGCGCTGGCTCTGGGGCTACGGGGCTTTGGCCGTGCTTTCGGGCTTCGCGTGGAAGCTTTGTCGGATGCGCTCCATCCAAAGTGCCACTGGCGTACTTTACATCATGGTGTTTTTCGTTTTTATTGGTGAACTTCTTTCGGCCTACCTCTTTTTAAGAAATGGTTTAGCGATATGATGCATGTTCAGATCACTTGTTCACAATGCGGCTCCGGCGTCACGGTGACTCCTTCCATCGCGGCGACTGCAGCGAAGTGTGACATCTGCGCCCATGTCACCGAACTGAAGTTCGAGCAGGCGCACGTCGAGGGGCATCTCGAGGATTGTCCGGTTTGTACGCGCAAAGATTTTTACCAACAGAAAGATTTCAATCGCAAAATTGGTGTCGTCCTATTTGTGATTGCAGCGTGTTTGGTGCCTTGGACCTACGGCCTGAGCTTACTCGCACTCTATCTGATGGATGTGCTCTTGTTCCGCAAACTCAGCATGATCGCCATCTGCTATAAGTGCAAAACCATCTTCCGCAACGTGGCCAACATTCAGGCGATTCCGGGTTACGATCATGAGATGAACGATCGAATCGTGTATTCGGACCATGATTTTAAAGGCAAACCACTCTCTCATTGAGTGCGTGGCGCGTTAAGTGCTAGTGAATCTGTAGACCTTAGACTCTGCCATTCTCCCATGCTACGATGGCATTGAATTTTCAGGAGTTAGACCCATCGAACCCCCAAGTATTCCCTCGTTTAGCTTTTCTCACTACCAAACTTGTTTTGCCTTGGAGTTACGTCCATGAGCTACGAATTAGTTGAGTGGTTTTTTATTTTCCTCGGTCTCGCTCTCTCCGCATTTTTTTCTGGCTCTGAAGCCGCCCTCATGTCGATTCCAGTCGATCGTACCAAGCAATTAATTGAAGAAGGTGGAGCTAGGGGTAAGGCCCTTGAGTTCCTAGCGGAAAAGCCGAATCACATTTTAACAACGATCTTGGTTGGCAATAACTTGGTGAACACCTTAGTTGCCGCGCTCACTACCTCCATCGTTTCACGCTACTTTGCAGACGATGCCATCGCCCTCTCGGTGGGTGGTGTAACCATTTTCATTCTTCTCTTTGGTGAAATCACGCCAAAAACTTTTGCGCGAAATCATGCAGAGGCTTTAGCTCTACCCTGTATTTATATTCTGCGTATTTGCTATGTTGGGCTTTATCCCGTCATTCATACATTCATGTGGGTCATTGAAAAAGTTCTCGGCAAGAACGCGCAGATTCGTGGACGTATCGTCACACGTGACGACATCGAGTTCATGGTCAGCAGGGCCGAAGAAGATCGCACCATCGATTCCAAGCAGCTCGATCTTTTGAGCTCGATCCTCGAGTTCCCGACGATCAAAGTGAAAGACATCATGGTTCCTAGGCAGAACATCATCGCCTTGGAAAAAGACTGCACCTACCAAGACGTTTTGAAACTCATCCGTGATGTGGCCCACAGTCGCTACCCTGTTTACGGCGACGACATCGACGATGTCTTGGGCTTCCTTCACGTGAAGGACTTGGCGTTTGTGAATGATACGGAAGAGAAGACCTTCAAGGTCACTCAATACATCAAGCCACCATTTTTCGTGTATGAGCACATGAAGATCCAAGCGGTTTTTGATCACATGAACCGCAAGAAAGTGCACTTGGCCTTGGTGAAAGACGAGAACGGCATCGTCGTTGGCATGATCACGCTGGAAGACATCATGGAAGAGATCATGGGCGAAATTCAAGACGAGCATGACGAAGACGATGATGGTGTTCCGGGGGTGGAGACGGAGGAAGGAATCATGGTTCCGTCGAGCATCTCGCTGCGCGATCTCTACAACGAATACGACGTAAAAATCCCACTCAACGATAACTACTCAACACTAACGGGCTTCTTGCTCGAGCACCTCGGCAACAACTTTCCTCGCAAAGGTCAGCTGGTATTCTGGGACGGATTCTCCTTTGAACTCACGCGTGTAAAAAACTACGAGATCAAAGAAGTGAAGATCAAGAGCGTCGACGGTGAGCAGCACATCTACAAGAAGGGTGGCGACGAGGAAGCAGAGACTTCGGTCTCTGCAAAATCAGGTTCACCAAAATGACGTCGCCTCTTTACCCTGTCGCCGTGATCGGCGGTGGGAGTGCGGGAGTCATGGCCGTTCTTCGCACTGTCCTCAACAACGATTCATGTCTCTTTTTCCCAGGCACCGCCAAAGATCGCAAGCGCTCGCGTGCGATGTGGGTGCGTAAGATAGAGAACATGCCGGGGCATCTTTCTTACGAGCGAGGCATCGAACAGCCCAACAACGAAACCCTCGAATGGATCGCGCAGTCGAGTTTTGCGCACAATCTCCAGCTCATGAAAAATACCGGAGTGGAGTCCATCAAGCGTGATGCTGATGGCATCTTTCACCTCACCGACCACAAAGGAAATGTCCACCTGGCACGCCATGTGATCCTGTGTACGGGAGTGATGGATGTGCAACCGCTGATCGGTGGAAACATCGCGCCGATCTTGCCGTATGCGAATCTGCAGACGGTGGACTACTGTCTGCGCTGTGACGGCCATCACATCAAAGACAAAGCGACGGCGATTCTCGGTCACACCAAGGGGGCGGCATGGGTCGCGATCATGCTCTACGAGCGCTACCGCCCGGAAGCGATGTACATCCTGTTGCACGGGCAGCCTGCGCAGTTCGATGCCGAGACACAAGAGCTGCTCGACATGTATGGAATCAAGGTCCACTCGCAGGAAGTATCTAGGGTCTTAGGTGATCCGAAGAAAGGGATGCTGACAGGATTTAGATTGGCCGATGGCACCGGACTCCACGCCGAGATGGCCTTCGTGTCCATGGGCATGTTGATTTACAATGACCTCGCAAAACAGCTTGATGTAAAACTTGATGAACGCGGTTTTGTTGTAGCCGATGCTCAAGGGCTCACCAGTGTTCCGGGTTTTTATGTCGCTGGCGATGTGATGGCGGGAACAAAGAAACAGATCTACACAGCGTGGGACACGGCCGTGAATGCCGCTGATGCGATCAACATGAAAATTCGCTCCGCTCGTCGAGTGGAAGATCTAAAACAGTATCGTCAAAATTAATTTATTTACGCGCGAGCGGCAGAATGGTGATATCGCCGCAAACTTTCGCACGACATGAAAGGCGAATGTTTTTGCCTTGTAAGAATTCTGGACCGTGTGTTTTAAGGTACTCATCACAGATCGCTTCAATCGTGTTTTGCTCGATCACTCCCGGCGGGGCGAGCTTATCTGCTCCAGATATCACATCAATGCGACAGGCCCCGCAGGAGCCCGATAAACAGCCATGCGGAAGCTCCACGCCGATATCAGCGAGAGCATCGTACAAAATGGCATCAGACGGAATTTCTACCGTCTGCTGGGTGTCTTGAATTGACACTCTGGGCATAGGATTGATCCTTGTCAAAATGGCCGACTCACCGGATAGTTTAGCCGCACTTTTGAGAGTGTAACTGACTTCGACGCGCCGGTCGACCGGCAAATTAGCGAGGATGCTTATGATGACTTTTGAAAAGATGTATTCAATGGGCCACGAAGAAGTGGTGTTTTTTCAGGATAAAACTTGTGGCCTTAAAGCCATTATCGCCATTCATGACACGACACTGGGGCCAGCGCTAGGCGGCACACGGATGTGGCCATATGCCAATGAAGAGGAAGCTCTTATTGATGTGCTCCGTCTCTCTCGCGGCATGACTTACAAGGCATCAGTGGCAGGACTCAATCTCGGCGGTGGTAAGGCGGTTATCATCGGTGATCCAAAAAAAGACAAGAGCGAAGCCCTGTTCCGCGCGTTCGGTCGCTTGGTTGAAAGCTTAAATGGTCGCTACATCACGGCTGAAGACGTGAACATCAGCGTGGATGATATTGATCACATTTTCACTGAGACAAATTTCGTTACTGGCGTCGCTCTTCACCACGGTGGTTCGGGCAACCCCGCTCCCTACACCGCCCTCGGAGTGTTCCGTGGGATCGAAGCCTCTTGTGCGAAAGTCTACGGTACGCGTTCCGTGAGAGGCCGCACGGTCGCCATCCAAGGTGTCGGCTCCGTTGGTTTCGAACTTTCAAAACTGTTGCACGAAGCCGGTGCGAACATCGTCTTCACAGACATCAGCGATAAGGGCATCGAGCGTATGAAGGAAGCTGTGCCTTCGGCGAAGTTCGTGCAGGGCCACGAGATCTTCTCGGCCACCGCCGACATCTATTCTCCTTGCGCTCTCGGTGCTTCGATCAACGATGAAACCATCGGTATGCTCAAGTGCAAGATCGTAGCGGGCGCGGCCAACAACCAACTCAAAGAAGATCGCCACGGGCAGATGCTCAAAGATCGTGGCATCCTGTACGCACCCGACTACCTCATCAATGCAGGTGGCCTGATGAACGTCTCGATCGAGTTCGAAGGCTGGAGCGACACGAAATCAAAGCGCATGGTCGACACGATTTTTGAGACGACGTTGAAAGTCTTCAACATCTCAGATGAGCAGGGCATTCCTGTGAACAAAGCTGCTGATGTGTTGGCGGAGAAGCGCCTTGAAAGTCTTCGTAATATTAAGTCGAACTATCTTGGGCGTTCAAACACGCATCGCATGCCGGGCCAGAAACGTCGTTTCTAGTACACGCCGTGCTTGGTGTTTAGGTAGTTGATGATGGGGGCAAGTTCGGTGTCGGAGAGTGAATTGTTTGTGAACGTCATCACCTCTGCAATCTGTCCTCCAAAATTCGTGTTGCCGAGGCGTTGTGTCGCTGCGGGACTCTGGTTCGCACTGAATCGAACAACAAGGATGTAGGGTGTATTTGCAACGAGCCCAGGTGCACCGGTTGTTGCGTTCCCAGTGAGTGCACTTCCGTTATTCGACCATCCCGCTTGCGCTGTACCGCCATAGGTGAGTCCACCACCTGCTGTGACCTGGACTCGAGCGTTGGCGCCTCCCGCAGAACTGTGGAACAAGTCTTGAGCGGTCATGGCTCCCGATTCAGTGCGGAAGACGATGATCATCGTTCGCATGGTCGCAAGACCTGTGGTTGGATTCAGGTTCAAGAAATCTGACGTACCATCAAAGGCGATGTAGCCCCGGTTCCCGGTTCCGAATCCGCTGGCCCGGTATTCCGGCTGTGCGGTCGTCGTCACTTGGTTCATGTTGACGCTATTGCCGGTTTTGTCGGTCACGGCAGAGACACATTGCTGGATTCCGCAAGCGACGGTCGTCACGCTCGACGGGAAGTCGAAGTCCCACCATCCCACCATGTTTACGTAGGTGAGGAAGATACCGGAAACGTTTGGAGAATTTAGTGAGAGATTTGCGTTGTTGTTATTGGCATCGCGGATTGTGCCCGACGTGTTGAGGTCGATGTTTCCACTGTTGCCGAGAGTAATGCCGTCGAGGTCGATGTCAGCTGCATCGAGCGTGTGGGTGAAAGTCAGGGTCGCCGTGCCGGAGCCTGACGTATAAGTTGCATAGCGAGTTGTGCCACCGATGTCGAGCACCCAGCGTGGAGTGTTGGTCACGGTGACGACCTGGTCGAAGGTCACGGTGAAGACCCAGCTTACTTGGTTAATGTCGTAGAGAGATGTCGCTGGAACAGTCGTGCTGATCACGGTGGGTTCGTCGCCATCCACAAGCACGGCCGTGGTGTTCGGTAGCGTAAAAGTCAATGTAGCGTTGACGCCGTTGCTGCTCTGAAGTGTGCCGCCACTCAGCACGAGCGGTGAGGCAGAAGCGATGCCATTGGTATCTACGTCATTTGTGGGGACGGTGTAGCGGAACGTCAGTGCAGTGGTTCCTGTGCCAGAAAGATAAGTGGCCACGCGAGATGTTGAACCGACCGTGAGACTCAAAGTCGGAAACCCAGTGACAGTCACAGCTTCTGAATAGTTCACGATGAAATCGACGTTCTGTCCGAGCAAGTAGGTCCCGTTCGCAGGCGGGGTCACCGACGAGATCGTTGGGATGGTCGCATTGACGAGAACGCCCGATGTGTCCGGTGCCGTGAAGGTTAAAGTTGCGAGATTGTCTGTAGCCGTACCGTCAGTGATGTAATCCGGCGCACCTGTGGTGAGAGCTCCGACAGCGATTCCGTTTGTGTCTGCATCGGCAAGCACGACGGTGTATCGGAAGGTGAGGGCATTGGTTCCACTACCAGATAAGTAGGTCGCGTTTCTTGATGTCGAGCCAATTGTCAGCGCCAGTAGGATGTTACCAGTATTGCTTACTATCACGTTCTCGCTGAAATTCACGATGAAATCTAAATTCTGTCCTGTCGTGTATGTTCCGGCCGTCGGCCCAGTTACGCTTGTAACTGTTGGACGAATGCCACTGACGAGAACCAAGGGTGTACTTGGTTGTGTGAAAGCAGGATTGGCATTCACGCTACTAGCGTTTCGAATCGTACCGCCGTTGAGATCAAGTGGAGTCGTAATAACAATTCCGTTGGCGTCATCCGTCCCTGAAGTCACGGTGTAAGTAAACACGAGACTTGTCGTGCCTGAGCCCGAGAGATAGCTAGCGTAAACCACACCACCGGTATTCAGCGTGACGGGAATACGGGGAGTGCCCGTCACTGTAACGGCCTGGTTGAATACCGCCGTTATCGTAAGGATTTGTCCAATGTAATATGTTCCGTTCGTGACTGTGAAAGATGAAATACGAGGACTATTGTCGGTGACTCTCACGCCAGTGAGCGAAGGTAGGCTCAAGACGTTAAGCGCATTGGTGGCTCCACCGTCTTGTATCGTCGCTCCGGTCATGGTGAGTGTGGGGGATGCGGCAATGCCATCTGTATCAAGATCGTCGCTTTGAACGATGTAGCGGAAAGTAAGCTGAGTTCCACCTGTACCACTTTGGTAGGTCGCCGAGCGAGACGTTGAGCCGACAGTTAAAGCAAGAGAAGGAATGCCAGTCACGTTCACGGCTTCGCTATAAGTGAGTACGAAATCAAGAGGGTTACCGGTGACGTAATTCCCATTGGCCGGTGGCGTGATCGCGGTGACGTAGGGAGTGTTTCCGTCCACGAGGACCGTCGAGGTGTTGGGTGCAGTGAAGCTGAGTACGGCATTGTTGTTCACGGAATCGCGCAGAGTTCCGGAGTTCGCGTCGATCGCCGCAGCGACCACGATGCCGTCCCCGTCGAGGTCGGTGGAGACTGGATTGTAGCTGAACACGAGAGCACTCGTGCCGGATCCAGAACTGTAGTTCGCGTAACGAGTCGTCGCACCGATGGTAAGTGTGAGCCGGGGAGTTCCCGTTACGGTGACGTTCTCGCTCATCGTTGCCACGAAGACCATCTGCATGCCCAGGTAGTAGGTCGCCGGACTGAAGGGTGCGCTCACCGAGAGGACCGTCGGATCAGTGGTGTCGACGCGCACGTTCGTCATGGGGGGAATTACGATGGCGGTTTCGGCCGCATCGGGACCTAGCGTCCCTGTGTACGACAGCGTTCCGCCATTGAGGTCGATGCTGCTCGTTGCTGTGATGCCGTCGGCGTCGTTGTCACCGGCCTGGACGACGTAGGTAAATGTCAGCGTGGTAGTGCCGTCCCCCCCAGCATAGTTGGCGTAGCGGGTTGTGGCACCAATGGTAAGAGTGAGCCGGGGAGTTCCCGTCACGGTTACGGCAAAGGGATGGCGAAGAGAAAAAGTGAGTGGTTGTCCGATGACGCGGGTCCCGGCGCTAGGAGCGGTCACTACGAATGCGTCGTCCACCTGTTGGTGTCCGGCGATGAGTCCCCCCGCTTCTTCCTTCGCTTTAAACTGACAAGCGAAGCAAAAAATCAGGAGAAAAAGTTGGGCGAGCCGTGCCATTTTCTTCCTTCAGGGACTTTTAATATCCCCATTATCTTTTCGACCTTTTTTGGGAATTTCTTAATCATTAGGGGGGGGCTTTAAGGTCTCGAAAAGACTGAGCATTTCACTCTTATCGCAGCTCAAACTGGCAGAAATTCTAAGACCGGCTAAACTGGAAGAATGAAGTTGTGGTGGCTTATGGCCGGACTGATTTGTTTAACTGGTTGTGCGACAAAGATTCGTGTTCCTTTGAATCGCATGGTTTCACCGGAAACGGTGGGCGGGGCGATGAATTCGGAGTTCGAGCTTTCGTCGCAGCAGCAGCTTGAAGGCAAGGTAAATGTTTCGGGGCCAGCGCCCTATCCACTCGAGTTCACCTCGGCGACGGCGATGGGATATTTCGCGGCTCTTTCCCTTCTTGAGTCGGTCGACATCACGTGGCAACACACAGCGAGCGCACCTTCTCTAGTAGGATTGAAGTGGCAATTTATGGGTGGATCCTTGCAACAAGCGGGTGCCGGGAATTCCATGGCGATCACTGCGGCTTTCGGTGGAAATGAGCACGAGATCGATGGAAATCCGAAGGTGGAATTCGAAGCCGCGGGCACTGACTTTGCTTTGATCCACGGCTACTGGCTGACCCCGAATTGGCAGGTCTTTGAGACTCTCGGATATGCCAGCTACAGTTACAAGGGTGAGTTGAGTGGTTCGACCTCGGGAGATTTCTCCGACGATGGAAAGCTCCTCACACTGGCCGGGGGTACCGCCCTTGTCATGCGCCCTTTGAAGCTGAAGCTGGAGATGGCCTATACCCAAGCGGATTGGTCAGAATCGGGGAAAGAAACCTACCTTTCATTCGCGTTTGGCCTCGGACTTTTCTTCTAATTTAAGGCCATCCTTGCCCGATTGAGCCCTGCGCCGCCACTCTCTAAAATGTAAGAGTGATGAGTGTTATAAAGCAGTCAATAAAATTTATTTCAACAGGGCTTGTGCTTCTCCTTTGGAGCAGTTCGCAAGCTCATGCTGATTTAGATTTTGAAGATGCGGCCTTTCCGGAATTCATCACGTCGGCGCGCGCGCTTGCGATGGGTAACGCCTACATCTGCAAAGTCGATGACGCCTGGTCAGCGTTTTATAATCCTGCGGGCCTCGGCACAGTCCGCAAACCGCAGTTCCATTTATTCAACATGCATCTTGAGGCCAGCAATACGTACATGAAAGCGGTGGGCGACGGACCGATGACGGATATTCCAGGCAACGTTTCAGATTCGTTTAACGCGCAGGACATGCGCGAGAAACTTGTGGGCAACGAGGGCAAGCTTTCTCACATGCGCGCGAACTTTTTCCCCAACTTCACTCTGCGAGGCATGACACTCGGATATCTTTACAGTCAACGCAACAGAGCGATCATCGACACGGTAGCTGATGGCGGTGAATATGAACTCGCCGAACGTCGCGATCACGGACCTGTTTTCGCTCTCAATTTGCCGTTGTTTGGTGGCGTCGTCAAAGTCGGTGCTTCGGCGGTGTATCTGTTCCGCCGCGAGTTCAACAAAAGCTTCGGCCCGACCGTGCCCGCTGACATCGATGAAAGCGTCGACCACAAGAAAGCCAGCAGTCTCCAAGTCACGACGGGCGCGAGGATCACACTGCCTGTTACGATGCTTCCGACCTTCGCGGCCGTGCTCCGCAACGCCACCGCCAGCGAGTGGGAAAGCATCGAAGACGGCGGTGCTCCGGGCAAGATTCATCAAACGATCGATGTCGGTTTCTCCATCACGCCTCAGATCGGCAAAGCGACTCGCGTGCACATGGAAGTGAACTGGAAAGACGTTCACGATCAGTATTCAACCTCGGCCCAGCGTCGTTTGGGCGCCGGCCTGGAGCTCGACTTTAATCGCCGCATTTTCCTGCGCGCTGGCTACGGCGATGGCTGGGGTTCAGGTGGCCTTGGCATACGCTCACGGAGCTTCATCATGGATTTAACCACCTACGCGATCGACCGCAGCTTCGACGGCTTCCGAGAAGAAGAAGATCGCCGTTTTGTGCTTTCGCTTTCTTCCGGTCTGTAATACAACCCTGACATTCTCAATCGAGGGTTCTACTCCCTCCTCCGTTTCGCGGGGACACACTTTGCTTTAGGATACCACATGTCAGTGGTCAAAAACCCTTATTCAGCCTTTTTGGATGTTCTTGAAAAGCCAGCGCGCTACATCGGCGGCGAGCATTTCATGGCGCGCAAAAATTGGGATGCCTCTCTCGGTCGCATTGCCTTGTGTTTTCCGGATACCTACGAAATCGGCATGTCTCACTTGGGCATGAAGATCCTCTACGAGGAAGTGAATCAGCGCCCGGAGCTCTTGGCCGAACGCTGTTTCGCTCCGTGGGTGGACCTCGAGAAGGAGCTGCGCGCGCGCAATCTTCCGCTCGTCACTCTCGAAAACTTCAGGCCGCTGAAAGACTTCCACATTGTAGGCTTCAGCCTCCAGTACGAGATGAGCTACACGAACATTCTGAACATGCTTGACCTGGGCGGCGTTCCGCTGTGGACGCACGAGCGCGGCGAAGACGATCCGTTCGTCACCGCAGGCGGTCCGTGTGCGACGCACCCCGAGCCGCTGGCTCCGTTCATGGATTTCGTCGTGATCGGTGATGGCGAGAAACTCATCGGAGAGTTGGTCAGCTTCATTGGCCAAGCTCGCGCTGAAGGAAAGAAGCGCGACACGATATTATTCGAACTGGCTCAATGGCCTGGCATCTACGTTCCTAAGTTCTACGACACGACCATCGACGAGATGACTCGCATGGAAGTCGTGACGGGACCGAAGCCCGAGTTCGCCACCGTCCTTCCGCAACGTGTGAAGCGCTTCATCATCGAGTCTCTCAAGGACTATCCGTTTCCGACAAAGTCACCGATCCCGCACATGACCGCGATCTTCGATCGTTTCTCTGTGGAACTCTCGCGAGGCTGCACGGAAGGGTGCCGCTTCTGCCAGGCCGGCATGATCTATCGCCCCGTTCGCGAACGCTCGCCGGAGAGTGTGATCGACATGGTGATGTCGGGTCTTAAAAACGGCGGCTTCGATGAAGCATCACTGACCTGTTTATCGACGGCCGACTATTCAGCAGTAACGCCATTAGTTCTAGAGTTGCTCGATCGTTTGCAAGCGGAGAACGCCACTCTTGGTATTTCTTCTTTGCGCGCTTACGGTTTGGATGAACGTATTTTCGATAAGCTCGCCGAAGTGAAGAACACCTCGCTGACCTTTGCTCCCGAAGCAGGCAGCCAGCGCATGCGTGACGTGATCAATAAAAATATTTCTGATGAAGACATGATGAAAACCGCGTCCGACGTGTTCTCGCGCGGCTGGAGCAAGATGAAGCTCTACTTCATGATCGGCCTTCCGACGGAAGAAGATGAAGATGTAAAAGCCATCATGGAGACGGGCCTGCGTGCGCGTCGCACGGCCGTGAGCGTCGGTGTTCAAAGTCCCACCATCACCATTTCGGTTTCGAGCTTCGTGCCGAAGCCGCACACTCCGTTCCAATGGGCGGCCATGATCACGCACGACGAGATCGTCCGGAAGCAAGAGTGGTTGAACCAGCTGGCGAGAGACTATCGTCTGAGTTTCCGCAAACACGTCTCGCGCATCAGTCACCTCGAAGGCATCGTGTCTCGCGGTGACCGCCGCGTCGCGAGCATCATCCACGCCGCCTGGAAGGGGGGCGCCCGCTTCGATGGCTGGGACGACCAATTCAACTACCATCTGTGGCTTCAGTGTGTGGAAGATTCGGGCCTGAACCCGGACATCTTCTTGGGCACCATTCCCGTCGAAGGAAAGAATGCCTGGAGCCACATTGATGTGGGCCTCACTGACCGCTTCCTCGAAATCGAATGGAAGAAAGCGCTCAAGAACCGCATGGCACCGCCTTGTGGCAAAGTCGCCGGGATGATCGTTCACCACACGAATCTCGAGGCCCTCGAGAAGACTTTCACCATCGATAAGAAGAAGCTCGTCTGCTACCACTGCGGCGTCGCGTGCGACTTGAAGCAGATGGTGGAAGAGCGCCGTGAGTTCTTGGGTGAGATGGACGCCAACGATGACATGCCTTACGTTGCCCCCGAAGTTCTCCGCAAAGATATTCTTGATTTCCGTGAGCGTCGTGGCCAAGAGCAAGGTTTCAAGTACCGCGTGAGCTTTGCCAAGGTTGGACCCATCACATTCATTTCCCATTTGGACTTACAAAAAGTGATGGCGCGCGTGTTCCGCCGTGCGAGCATCGATACGCTCCTTTCGGAAGGCTACAACATTCGCCCGCTCCTTTCATTTGGGCCGGCACTTGCTCTTGGCATTAGCTCGATGTGCGAAGCCTTCGACGTTCGTGTTCCGAGCGAATGGACGGACTTCGAAGAGGTTCTTGCAAAATTGCGTGAACACGCAGAGCCAGGATTGCTGTTCCATAAGATTGAGCCGCTCACGAATAAGACGCCCTCGATTCAAGACCAGGCCACGGCTTTCACATATTTCCTCCCCGTGCGTAACGCCGAAGCCATGAATGAGACGGTGACGCGTTTGAATGCCATGGAGCGACTCACGATTTCGTCCTACTCGAAGAAAGAGCAGCGCGATGTGGAGAAAGATGTGCGCCCCATGATCCTCGGATTGGAAGCGGGGATGCTGGATCTTCCTTTGGATGTCCTCAACATCATTGATGAAGTTTCACCCTGCAAAATGCCCGGCATCAGAATTAAAACGGCGTTGACCTCTGGTTCGGGCATTCGTCCCTCCGAGCTGCTAGAGATTTTCCGCAAGGAGGGCCTCGAAGTGGAGCGCCCTATTAAGGTCGCTGCAGAGCTCAGAACCGCACAAGCCCCGGTGTAAAAATGACACCATTTACACAAAAATGCCCCTGTGAGACTGAAATATTCTCACAGGGCAGGGGTGTGCATTGCAATTTTTCCTCAACGGGAGGAGAGTGAATCGTTTCGACATACCCCCCGAGAGGACCCCTCATGAAAAAAGCTCTATTGCCATTATCCCTTATGGTGCTTGCTTCAGCAGCGCACGCAACAGTCCAATCTATTCCTAAAGCGCTGCAAGACTTGCAGGCGATTAAGCAAGTTCAAGCGGGCCGCTATGTTTTGAAAGCTGCTCTCGATGAGGCACCGGAGAACTGGTTCAACCTTTCTCCAGCTCAGGGGATCGAAGGCGTCGGCGCGGAAGCGGTTTACGCTGCTTACGGTTTACCAGCTCCGAAGGAAGACATCATCGTTGCGGTCATCGACTCAGGCGTAGACGTGAACCACGAAGACCTTCAAAACAAGATCTGGATCAACAAAGGCGAGATCGCTAACAACGGTCAAGATGATGATAACAACGGTTACATCGATGACGTGTTCGGTTGGAACTTCATCGGTGGCAAGAACGGTATGGCGACAATCGTTGAGGACTCAACTCTCGGTAACGGTCTGCGTTTAGAGAAAGGTGATCCTGCGGCGCAAGTGAACTCTGATAACCTCGAGGTCACCCGCGAGCTCGCACGCATGCGTAAGTACAAAGCAACACTCGAGTCAGTTGGTGATACAATCTCTGCTGAGAAACAAGCGTACCTCGACAGCGTTGAAAAAATCGTAAAAGAAAGCAAAGACACTGCCGATAGCACGTTGGCTCGTTTCAAGCCGATGTTGGCGAAAATGGAAGCGGGCACCGCGATTCTTCGCGCGGCCGGTCTTTCTGAAATAACTTTGGCGACCGTTCGCTCTTTCGAATCAACCGACCCAGCCGTCGTAGCAGCAAAAGCTGACGTATTGAGCTTACTTGCAAGCGGTTACGATCAAGCTCGCTTGATTCGCATCGTTGACTACTACGGCTCACAGGCCAACTTCTACTACAACACCGAACTCAACACTCGTTCGATTGTCGGTGACGACTACTCGAACCAGTTGCAAAAAGGCTACGGCAACAACGATGTCATCGGTCCTGATTCTTCACACGGCACTCACGTCTCAGGCATCATCGCTGCTGATCGCGATAACGCTTTAGGCATCAAAGGTGTAGCGACGAACGTGAAGATCATGGCGATTCGTGTTGTTCCCGATGGTGACGAGCGCGACAAAGACGTTGCCAACGGTATCCGCTACGCTGTTGATAACGGCGCTAAGATCATCAACATGAGCTTTGGTAAGTCGTTCTCTCCTTACAAAGGCGTGGTCGATGCAGCGATGAAGTACGCTGAAGACAAAGGCGTCTTGCTAGTACACGCTGCTGGTAACTCAAATCAAAACAACGACACAGCGGCGAACTTTCCTAATCGCAAAGTTGCTGAGACTGGTATCCAGTTGGTGAACTGGCTTGAAATCGGTGCATCGGCTTTTGAGAAAGGCGCTGAATTGCCAGCGGACTTCTCGAACTTCGGGAAATACTCAGTCGATATCTTTGCTCCAGGCGTCGATATCCTCTCAACAGTACCAGACAACGGTTACGACACGTTCAGCGGAACCTCTATGGCGTCTCCAGCTGCTGCTGGCGTGGCTGCTCTCGTATTGAGCTACAAAGATGACCTTTCAATCGCCGAATTGCGTGCCTTGATCGTGGATACATCTCGTCGCTACCCGAAGCTGTACGTGAATAAGCCCGGTACAAGTGATCTGGTGTTGTTCTCTGATCTTTCTATCAACGGATCCATCACGGACGCTCAGAAAGCCATCGAGTCTTTGATCGCTCAGAAGAAGCTAAGCCTCTAAGGTGCTGATTTTTTAGGATAATATAATTTCTGTTCACTATTGAGTCCGACCCTACCGAAAAGCAACAGGTATGGTCGGACTCTTTCATTTAGGGCTGCTCTTGAGTCTCGTGGTTTTCACGGGTTGTGCTCAATTGGCCGAGATCGAAGCTGATCCGCACTTCTGGCCCGGCTCTTCACACCGTATCCGCCGCGTCCCAGCTTCTGCTGCACTCGCGACACCTGCCGCCGCTCCTGTCTTCTTTAAGAAATCTCCCAGCGTCGCTCACTCCGAATGGACCTTGCTCAAAAAAGAAAGCTTCGCTCAGCGGGAATACAAACTCGTGGTGCGCGACGAGCAAGACCAGCTGATGGATAGTCCCGTGCCGCCAGAAATTATTCTGGATGGGGACGCGGTCTTCCATGGGGTCGTGAAACTTTCACCTGCGACTTGGAAAGTAAAAATAGAATTCATCGGCGATCAATCAGTCGTTCGCGTGGGATTTGCTCTCGGGGGATACCGCATCGGAAGCTTCCGGCAGATCCATTTTAACCTCCACGAGATCGACGTCTTCGCTACACATAGTTATGCGTTTAAGAGTCGTGTGCGCGCCGACGGCAAAGACAAGTTGCGCGTCTACATCGACCTGAAAGATCAAAAGAATTATTCCATCTATTCGTTTGAAGATTTTGATCTGAAGCTGCACCTCTCTTCAAAGCACGTGAAGGTCGCAGGGCCCTTCTCAACATCCTCGGGGCCGTACTTCCGGCTAACGTCGCTGAGGCCCGGAAAAGTGGATTACCATGTCACTGTCGACGGTGAACGCATGTCAGGAGCGGGCCATGTGGAATTCTTGGACGCGAACAAACGTGGGCCCGCTGCTGAAGTACGGGATTGTCTGGCGGACATGGCGAGCATGGCTGGTAGGAAAGTGCCGGATGATGTGAGCGCCGTGGAGGCCTACGACATCTTGGCCAGATCGATCATGCGTCGGTACGAAGAGAAAGCCGACATCACGCCAGAGTCTTTGAACCGTACACTTGAGTCGTTTTCTACTACTGCTTGCACGGCGAACGGCATCTGGGATGGCGCTCGTGATGAAGCCGGTCGTGCTCTCCGTCTGTTACACCAACGTTTGAGCCGCTAAGCGCCCCTAAACCTGGATTTTTCGGTCACTTTTGACTAGGATGAGGCAGCACTTAACCTAGGATATGGCCATGCGCGCAAACACGACTGAAATGAAGTCTGGAAAGTCTGCCCAAAAGGGGAGCCCCGTGATCGATAAAAAACTCGATATCATCAAGCGCCACAAGCTCAGCAAAGCGGATCTCCGCTGGTTCCTCAAAAATATCTATCTCTCGCGTAAAACCGACGACACCGAAATCTCCATGAAGAAGCAGAACAAAGCCTTCTTCCAAATCTCGGGTGCGGGCCACGAAGGTATCCTTTCGGCCACAGCACGCGTGTTGAAGCCGGCCCACGATTGGTTCATCGGCTACTACCGCGATCGCGCGTTGTGCTTGGGTCTTGGCATGACTCCTTACGAGATGCTCTGCCAAGCCAACGGCAACACCGGGGACGTCGCCTCCCACGGCCGCCAGATGCCCGCGCACTGGGGCTGCAAACGTCTGAACATCGTCTCGAAATCGTCTTGTACGGGAACGCAGTTCTTGCAAGCCGTTGGTCTCGCGGAAGCGGGCCTCCACTTGAAGAAAACGAAACTTAAAGATTCTCCGGCATACGAAGATCGCGAAATCATCTACGTCTCCACTGGTGACGGCACAACGTCTCAGGGAGAATTCTGGGAAGGCCTCACAACCGCATGCGTGAATAAGCACCCCGTGCTGTTCATGGTGGAAGATAACGGTTACGCAATCTCGGTGCCTGTGCGCGTACAAACTCCGGGCGCTAGCATTTCTGTCGCGCTTGCCAATTTTCCTGGTCTCAAAATTTTTAACTGTGATGGTAATTGTCCGATCGAATCTTTCGAGACGATGGTCGCCGCCGAGAAATATCTTCGCGAAGGCAACGGTCCCGCGCTCGTTCACGCGACTGTGACCCGTCCGTACTCACACTCACTCTCAGACGATCATGGTTACTACCGCACCAAAGAAGACCTCGCTGACGAGGCGTACCGGGACGTGTTCCATTCGTACCCACGCTTCCTCGTCACTGCAGGACTTATGACTCAGGCAGAGGTGGATGAAGTCCTCGAAGAAGCCACCAAAGAATGCCGGGAAGCGATGGCGCAAGCCCTAGCGACACCATGGCCTGAGAAGTCTACGTTCATGGATCACTTATATTCACATGAGGTTGATCCTGCGTCTTCAGATTTTGATACCAAAGCGCACATGACGGGCAAGGAAGACATTCCTCTCGCGACAGCGATCAATATGACCTTGAAGTCGGAGATCAAGCGCAACCCCTTGATGATGGTTTTCGGCGAAGACGTCGCGGATTTCACGGAAGTTGAAAAGTATGAGAACCCGGACCTGAAAGGTAAGGGCGGCGTTTTCAAAGTCACTCACGGAGTTCAGAAGGCCGGTAAGCCGGGCCAAGTATTCAACTCACCTTTGGCCGAGGCGAACATCATCGGTCGCGCGATCGGCATGGCGATGCGGGGCTTGAAGCCGGTCGTTGAGATTCAATTCTTTGATTACATCTGGACTGCCTACATGCAGCTCAAAAACGAAATGGCGACGACTCGTTACCGTTCGGGTGGCGATTACAAGTGTCCGATGGTGGTGCGTGTGCCGATCGGCGGCTACCTTCGCGGCGGCGCGATGTACCACTCACAGTCCGGCGAATCTCTCTTCACGCACGTGCCAGGGATTCGCGTGGTGTATCCATCGAATGCCCAAGATGCGATCGGCCTTCTTCGCACAGCGATTCGCTGCGACGATCCGGTCATGTTCCTTGAGCACAAGCACTTGTACTATCAAGGTTACAATCGCTCGGCTGATCCAGGCGAAGACTACATGATTCCTTTCGGCAAAGCGCGTATCGCTCGCGAAGGCAAGCATGCCACAGTCGTTTGCTGGGGGGCTTTGGTGCAGAAATCCATTGAAGCGGCTAAAGAATTAGCTCAAGCCGGTTACGAGATTGAAGTGATCGACGCTCGCACCATTTCTCCGTTCGATATGGAAGCGGTAAAAAAATCTCTGGCGAAGACCAATCGTCTTTTGATCGCCCACGAAGAACACAAGACCTCTGGCTACGCCGGCGAGATCTGTGCCCTTGTGAACGAGCAATGTTTTGAGTTGTTGGATGCGCCGATCATGCGTGTTGCCTCTCAGGACGTGCACGTGGCTTACTGCCCAGATTTAGAAGAAGTGATCTTGCCGCAGGTGTCGGATGTGACAGCGGCGTTGAGAAATCTGGTTTCTTACTAGAAGTGCAGTGTCACGGTGTTTGCACAGATCACCAATAGCAACGACGCAATGAGAAGAACGTTCTTCATGCTGACCTCCAATCTTGGGAGGTCAGCCAGTATCATGTTGTGGAAAAAAGGCAAGTGTGCCGGATAAAGATTACCCGGCACACGGACTAGAATTTGAACTTCTTAAGTAGATTCTTACCCTGCTCTTCAAGCCCGCCTTTACCGCCGCCGCCTTTCTGGAGCTTCGCGATCTCGGCCTTGATCTTGTCTTCGTTGGCCTTGTAGAGCTGGTCGGCATTCTTGATCTGCGAGAGGAAGTCGCCGTTGCCTTTAAGCTGACCCATCAACTGCGCCTGGGGGCCCTTGATCTTCTCGTCCACCAAGGCCTGCAGTTTACCCTCGGCTTCTGCGATTTTACGGCTCACCTGGGCCTTCATGCCGTTGGCGAGCTCATCCCCTAGGTTAGAGGTGATGTTCATGTTGAGGGCCTTCCAAGGGCCCGAGACATCCCCGTTCACGTAGATCACAGGAATGCCCTGGACGATGCCGCTAAGAAGCTCTTGAGCGAGGTTCGACTTCGCTTCGACGAGCCAGTCCGGCTTAGAGATCTGAGCATTCCAGCTCATCTTCATGGTGCCTTCTTGCAAGGCCGCCGTGAGCGTGGTGGATCCAGTGGCTTTCTTAAGACCGAACTTCAGCTTCTCGCTTTCGGAGAACATGCGGCTCGGCACTGCGAAGGTCGAAACTTTCAGGTCGAGTCCTTGGCGGGCGACAGCACCGGTGAAGTCCGCGGTGACCTTGGCCTGGACGCCGTACATCTCGGAAGCTGGGAAGTCGCCCTTGAGATCTAGGACGATAGGCTTCTTTACCCATTTTGGAGAGGTCGTCACGTTGGTGAGTTCCCCGCTGACGTTGCCGGAGTAGCTGCCGGGAGTTCCGGTTGAGCTGATCGCCGCGCGCTTAAGCCAGAAGAGCGGGTAGCCCTTGGTGATCGGGAACTCGTAGGTCTTACCGACCTCGCGCGGAGGAGGAAGCACCTCTTCTCGTTCTTTCTTTTCCGGAAGGTACTGCTTCGCGAGCGCTTGGTACTTGCGCGCCTTCGCGATGTAGCCGCCGAACTCTTTGGCAAACAAGGCCATCGCCATGTCTTTCACGTCGAGCTCGGGAATCTTAAAGCGGTTCTTGAGAGAAGCGATGTCGTCTCTCACGAGTGCTTGGACTTCGTTCGGGTAGGCCGACACGACACGGATTTCACCTTCGAGCTTTTTGCCTGCGCCTTTGATTTCTTTCGCCTGCTTCTGGACGTCTTTCAACAAGTCGTTGAGCTCTTTCGCACCGGCGAGCTGCTTCAAGACATTCTTCTCGGCTTTGACGGCCTGAACTTGCGCTTCGATTTCTTTGAGCTTCGAGGTGTCCGAGAGACGTTTGACTTCGCCTTCCCAAACTTTCTGCTTCGTCTCGACGTCCGCGATCATTTCTTTCACGCGTTTTTCAGACTTGAGCTCTTCGCGGATTTTTTCGAGCTGGTCTTTCGGGTCGGCACCTTCGAGGAGAGCGAGTAGGTCACCCAGCATGTTTTGCGAGTACTCTTTCTTTACCTGGTCGAGCACTTCTTTTTGTAGTCCATCGAGCTTGGACGGCTTGGCCGGTTCAGGTGGGAGCACGAATCCGGGTTTCTCACGTTTACTCGCCACTTGAATTTGGTTAATGCTGGCATCGTCGACGACGAACTTCATGCGGAGCAGGGCGTCCCACATGTACTGGAAGTGCACGTTATCAAGCGAGAGCGCGTTGTGCGTGGGTATGTCTTTGTCGGTAACCTGCAAACCGTTGAGATCGAAACTGCCGCGCAAGAAGCTGGTCTTCACAGACGCGACGTTGACTTCGGCGCCGTTGGCCTGCGTGCCGACGTACTCGATGGCTTTCTTCAGGTGTTGATCGAAGAACCAGGCGAAGTACGCGTACGCACCGGCGCAGATGATGGTCACGGGGATGATGGCTTCCCAACGGATGGGGCCTTTCTTCTTGACCGGTTTTTTCTCGGGAGCTTTTTGTTCTGTTGTCATGATGGTCTCCCTTAGTTCCCGAAGTAGGTGTCGTATTTGTAGTACCAGGCGTAGAGCGACGTTTTCGTCCAGGCCTTGAACAGCTTCGTTTCGCGGAACCGTTCAACCACCGTCACTCGGTACTTGATGATCGCCCACTTCGAGCCGGCCAAGACAAAGGGCAACAAGATGATCGCCACGATGCCCGAGCCCATCACGATGGAGTTGTTGAAACGCGTGAAGGGAACGATCGGCATGTTATAGAGATCGGTGAAGAGACCCTGGAGCGACGGAAGCTCGAGTGCCCACTGGCCCACGAGATCGAAGGCCGGGTCGAGCAAGAATGCGATGAACTTGAAGAAGAAGGCCGCCAGGAAGGCCGCGCCGATCTGCACACGGAAAAAGAACAGGCAGAAGAAAACCAATAGGCTTTGCAGCGAAAGCGCCGGAGTCATGCCGAGGATGAAACCCAGGGCCACGCCCCACGCGAGTTGGTTGTTTCCGGTTTCGGAATGCAGCAGTTTGAAAAATCCAAAGAGCTGTTTAAGCAGCAATGTCATGGGGGACTCCCTCGAAAGTTAGGTCTTCAGTGTAGAGGTAAGAGCAAGGGGCTTCAACTGATTCTAAGGGGTTACGGCGCAGTGAGTCTCGCCCAGTATGTATAATCTCCATCTCACCCAAGCTTAACGTGGAGCAGGAGTATTTTTGCGCTATAGCTAACCCCACTTGTTTTACTTCGGGGAGGTTTCCATGAAAAAGATCATGCTTTTGGCCCTAGTTTCACTCTTCTCTGTTTCAGCTTTTGCTGACGACTTCGCCTGCACGATGACAGTGGGTTACTTCAACCGCGCTAAAGAAACAGCACCGTACCGTGGGCGTGAAGTCACCGTGAAACTCGGAACCTTCATCTGCAAAGCCACCATCGATAACGACATCATGGTAAAAACCACCATTACATCTACAGAGACCGCCGAAGAGTCATCTATGACAAGTCGCGGTTTCTCAGAAACGCAATTGACCGCCCTTAACCAGTGGGGCGATGGTCAGGATCATGCTTTCTGCAAATGTGGTTTGGAATAAAAAAATGAAGGCCCCGAAAGGGGCCTTTTTTACTTCTGGATCTGCGCTTTCATCAAGCGATCGAGCTCGAATACCGAATCGGTTTTAAACCAATCATTCCCGGCCCCACGACCAACAGCTTGCAAGAGTTGCGTCTGAATCTTTCCTTCTTTCATGATGGTTGGATCGACGTGGATGCGCACGACTTCACCCGTGACGAGAGAGCCCGCGCCGGGTGCGTTGCCGTAGCAGAGAATGTCGCGCAAGCGACATTCGAAGTGCACCGGCGACTCCGCCATTCGGCGTGCTTTAATTTTTTCGCTCTCAAGAGTGTGAAGACCGGCGAACGTGAACTCGTCCTCGCCGTAGGGCAATTCAGACGACGCTTTATTCACCTGCTGATGATTGGAGAGGGTGCAGAAGTTCACCACGAACTCGCGCTCGCGCTCTATGTTCACGAGCGTGTCTTTGCGAGAGCCGTCTTTCGAGCGCACCATCGGACAGAACGCGATGATCATGGGCTTCGCCGAGATCGCCGTGAAGAAGGAAAACGGTGCGAGGTTGTTGCTGCCGTCGATATTGCGGGTACTGATGGCAGCAATCGGCCGAGGTAAAATGCTGCCGATGAGAAACTTGTAGTTCTCTGCGAAGGGGCCGTCAGTGTCGAAGGATTGGTAGGTACTCATAGGGAAACTCTACCTTAGGCAGAGTTTCCCCACAAATATTTAGCGAATGACTGTGGTGCGCTCGTCTTTTTCTTCGTCCTTACCTTTGTCGCCGTCACACGCGATAGCGCTGAGGGACATCATCAATGCGGCCGTGATTACGAGAAACTTCATGGAGACCTCCTTGGTCGAACAAGTAGCTATTCGGTCATTTTACCTTGCTTCTGAATTCCCTCCTAGCGGGACACAACCGTTGTCTAACTAGAACGACAGAGACAACTTGCCGGAAACACGACCGACTTCCGCGGCCCGTGACGCCTCGAGACCTAGGCGGACGATCAACAAATTCACGTTAACGCCCAAGGTACCGAAACCACCAGATGAGCTCACAGACTCTTTCTGTTCGCTGGAGAAGTCGAAAATATCACCGGACGAGCCGTTCACCTCCACGTCCGTTTCTGATTTAAAGACACCGACCTTTACGTACGGAGTGACGATGGCAAAAGTTTTACTCGCGCCCACCCAGAGTGTCGTTGTCTTGCTGTCGAATTTCACCGTGGTGTCGACGTTGGTGTTGCCGGTAGAAGCGTTGTTGAGAACTTGGTCGAACTCGAGCTTTGAGTTCGAGGTCTGCGCGCCGATCGCCACATCCAAAGGCCAGCTGAAGAAGCTGCCGAAGTTCCAGCCGAGAGCAAAAGTCCGGTTGGAGAGTTCGAGGTCTGATGATTCAACAGTAGGAATAAATGTCAGCTCGGCGAAGAGCTCGAGTGGGAAATGGGCACGTGCCATCAGCCCTGCGTGAGGCAGACGTTTAAAGTCGCTGCCGTCTTCGCCCGCGTCTTCGACGAGCTCTTTCATCTTAGGCGATCCGGTGACGCCACCGATGAGACCCAGTTCAATCCCCCACAAACCATCCGTGCTTGGAGCCGCGACGGCGGTGTGCGAGAAGTTCACAGCGATTTCATTGGAAACTTTTTCAAGGTCATCTTTCGAGAGGTCATCGAGCGCGGGGCCTTGGGCAAAGGCGGGAAGAGCGAAGAATGCGAGCCAGAGTAGGTGTTTCATAAAATCCTTTTTACTTTTTCATCCAAGATTTCCAGTAGTCTTTATTTTCCAGTCGAGTAAATGCTTCCGTCATGTGGAGCGGGTTACGCGCGTCGACCATGACCGCGTATTCATCCGTGAACTCTTTCTTCGCTCCACGCTCGAAGGCTTTCGGGTGCGGGCCGTGGTGCACGCCCTGCGGATGGAAGGTTATCGCACCTGCATCAATGTTATCACGGCTGAAGAAATCTCCAGCGTGGTAAAATAGCACTTCATCGTAATCAATATTGGCGTGGAAGAAGGGAACCTTGAGCACTCCTTCAGATTCATGCTCAAGCGGTCGCGCCACGAAGGAGCAGATGACGAAATTTTTCGCCACGAACGTTGTATGGCCCGAGGGCGGAATGTGATATTTGTGCGAATTGATCGGACAGTAATCATAGATCGAGACTTTCCACGGATAGAGAGAGCCCTTCCAACCTGAGGCATCCAGTGGATTGAACGGGTAGGTCACGCGCGTAAGTTTTCCCAGGCGTTTCACTTCAACCGTATATTCCGTGAGGTTTTGCTCACTGCCAGGAGCGGCCTCAGGAACAGTGATCGCCGTCTGATCGTAGAGAGCATTCGGTCCCAATATTCCGCGGCTCGGTTGCTCGAACTCGCTGGCACTTTCGACCTTCAAGAATTTGGCTGGAGTCGTGAGGAACATTTTGTAAGTGGTGCCGCGCGGAAGCAGAACATAGTCACCTTTCTTGAACTGAAGATGACCATAGATCGTTTCAAAGCGGCCTTCGCCGTCATGAACGAAGAACATTTCATCAAAATCCGCGTTGCGGAAAAAATGTGCGAAGGATTGGTTCCAAGTGCCAAGGCTGATCACCACATCCTTGTTGTGAAGCATGGGGATAAACGAGTTATTTAAAGCGGCGTCATCAAATGTCGGCGGCAAGTTACGCGGCAACAGATCCCCGTCGATCTTGGTCCACCCGGTCGGCATGTGCGTGTGGTAGATGTGGGAGACGCGACCGAAGAAGCCCTTGCGGCCATGCTCTTCTTCAAAATGCCCGTCGGGGATTTTGACGTGAGCTTGTTTCGTGTAAACGCCAGAGGCCTTAAAATTTTCCATGGGGAACCTTACGCTTGCGGTGGAGTGCCCACCAAGTTTTTGAGTCTGCCAATCCGTTCGATCTCGAGTTCGACGATGTCGCCGGGCTGGATCCACTTATCTAATTCAAGGCCGCAACCGGTGCCCACGGTGCCAGAGCCGAGTACGTCGGTGGCACGGATCCACTCATCTTTCGTGAGGTGTTCGATCATCTCTCCCCAGGTCCACTTTCCTTCACTCGAGCGACCGCGCGACCACTCAAGGCCGTTCACGGATGCGGTCATGAGGAGATCCGGGTCTTTGAAATCGAATTCATCGGCGGTGATGATGACGGGACCGAGCACGGAGCACCAGTCTTTGCCTTTGGCGGGACCGAGGCGCACCTGCATTTCTTTGCGTTGAATGTCGCGCGCCGAGACGTCGTTAAGAATGGTGAAGCCAAAGATATGTTTGTAGGCATCGGCGGCTTTGACGTTCTTGCCGTCTCGGCCAATCACGACGGCGAGTTCGAGTTCGTAGTCGATCTGCTGAGAAAACGATGGCCAGGGAATGATCGCATCGTGGCCGATGAAGCCGGTGGTCGCACCCTTGTAGTAGACCGGCATTTCGAACCATGGCGCGGGGATCGCTTCGTTGCGTTTGGCGAAGCCGGTCTGCACGTGTCTTTCATGAATGAAGAAATCGCGGTAGGTGGCGACTTCGTCGATGGGAGCAGCGAGCTGGGAGGATCGGTCGTCGCGGATGTCGAAGGCGAGATCGGCGCCCGTCTGCGTTTTGAGAGTTCCTTCGTGGGTGAGCTGCAAGTAGATCCCCACAACTTTTTGGAGGTGCTCAATCGGGTGATCGACCATTCTTAGAAACGCTGCGAGCGAGGGCGGCATGTGGTGAGAAGCTCGCGCTGCTGTGTCGTAGAAACCTTGCTGCTCGAAGTGCGCCTGAATCACGAAGTTCGGATCGACGATGAGAGTGTCGCTGATGAAGATGCCGAGGCGCTTGACGCTGCCTTGCGGGCCGGGCCGGAGGTAGGTGCAAATTTTCATTTGGTCGGTCTCCCGTATTTCGCATTGTAGGCCGGCAGGATCTCTTCCATGACTTCAAAGAAATGGTTCATCTCGTCGCGTGTGCCCAGGCTCACGCGGACGTGGTCCGGCATGAGATTGGCGCGCAGAGGTCGAATGATGACGCCCTTGTCGAGAAGGGCGTTGAAGAGGGCGAGGCTCGCTTCTTCGCTGCCGGTCTTGAACGTCACGAAGTTACAAACCGAAGGAACCGGCTTGAAATCATGGCGCGTGAGGAAATCCCACAAATCCTGAAAACGTTCGCGGTTATTGTGAATCGTGCGATCGAGGTGCGGGCGATCGGACAGCGCACCGAAGGCGCCCTTCTGAGCGACGAGGCTCGGCTCAAAGGGAAGTTTAACTTTATGAAGGGCACCGATCAACGTTTCGTGACCAAAACCGTAGCCGACGCGCACACCAGAGAGTCCGTAGGCCTTTGAGAAAGTCCGGAGAGTCACCACGTTGTCATAGCGGTAGTCCATGGAGTTCGGGTAGTCGGGCCACTCTTTCGCGAACTCGAAGTAGGCTTCATCCAGAATCACGATGGTGTGGGGCGAGACGTGCTTCATCAACGTATCGAATTCCGTTTTTGTGATGTACGTGCCCGTCGGATTGTGCGGGTTGGCGAGATAGACGATCTTCGTTTCTGGCGTGATTTTTTTCGCCATGGCCTCGATGTCGTATTTGTAATCGGCCTTGCGAGGCACTTGAATGAGATTCGCGCCCACGGATTTTGCAAGAATCAAAAATCCGATGAACGTGTTCGAAGCCGTTACCACTTCATCGTTTTCTTGCAAGAAGGCGCGACAGATGTAGCCCATGATCCCTTCAGAACCATTACCCAGCACGATGTTCTCGGGCTTAAGGCGATAAAGTTCGCACAGAGATTTCTTAAGCTGGTAGGCGGACATATCCGGATAGCGATGAACATCCCACAGAACATTGGTCATTTCACGAATCGCCATGGGCGAAGGACCCAGGGGGTTTTCGTTACTGGCCAGTTTGGAGATGCGCGTAAGATTCTTCTCACGAGCGAGCTCATCAATGGGTTTGCCCGCCTGGTAGGTCTCTAAACGCTCAATATAGTCCGGAACAAGCTTTTTCTGCATGGTGTCCTCGTGTGCGGTCTTTGCCCTTTCGTGAAGGAAAAACTACCATACCGAGGTCAACCGAACAAATGAGGAACCATGGGATTACTGACTGGGAAGAAAGCACTGATTTTGGGCGTCGCTAATGACCGCTCCATTGCCTGGGGCATTGCGAAAGCTCTTAAGGCGCAAGGCGCGTCGATCGCTTTGACCTACATGAACGATGCCATCCACAAGCGTGTGGAACCTCTCTCTCAAGAATTGGGTGCAGATTTCATCGCTCTCATGGACGTTTCTAACGACGACCACTACCCAGCCTTGAAGAAAACGGTGGAAGAAAAATGGGGCAACTTCGATATCCTCATCCACTCCCTGGCCTTCGCCGATAAAGACGATCTCTCGAAACCGTTCTTGCAAACCTCTCGTAAGGGTTTCTTGATGGCCTGTGACATCTCGGCCTACTCACTCGTGGGCCTTTGCCAGCACCTCGAACCCATCATGAATGATGGTGGTTCAGTCGTCGCGATGACGTACTACGGCTCACAAAAAGTGATCAAAAACTACAACGTCATGGGTGTCGCGAAGGCCGCACTCGAAGCCTCAACTCGCTACCTCGCTTATGACCTTGGTCCTCGTAAAATTAAAGTGAACTGCATCTCAGCGGGCCCGATCAAGACGCTCGCAGCTTCAGGCATTTCTGGTTTCCGCTCCCTCCTTTCACAGGTGGAAGAAATTGCACCGATGAAAGAAGGCGTGAGCCAAGATGACGTTGCCGGAGCCGCGGTCTACCTCACGACGAGCTTGTCCGGTGGCGTAACAGGCCAGGTCCTCTACGTCGACTCGGGACTTTCTATCCTCGGCGGTTTCTAATGTCGTTTGGCCTGGAGCATTTAGAAAAAATGCAGGCAGGCCTTGAGTGCTTTAATAAGCAGCAGTATTGGGAATGCCATGAAGAGCTGGAACACGTTTGGTTGGAAGATCGCCAAGACCCCACGCGGAACGTCTACTGGGCCGTCATTCAAGTGGCGGCGAGCATGATCCATTATCGTGATGGCAAAATCATTGGCGCTACCGGGATGATCAATAAATCACGGGAGAAGTTCAAGCGTGTGCGCGATTTACATGTCGTTACGCCGCTTTTGCTCGAGAAGCTCCAATGGGAAAAATTTGAAGCATTGGTTGATGCGATTCCTGTGAACCCGGTGGATCTGACTCCTTTTGCTCCGATGTATGATTTTCGTTTTAAGAATTATCAAACAGGAAAAACTGCATGAAAGACATGTTGACGGCCATCCCCGAAGCGTTTCGCCACTTGTTCAAAGATCCGGTCAATTTCATTTTGTTTTTAATCCCCGGCATTCTGGCCGTCGTGATCTACATCGTCGCGGGGACCTATGCGCTTGAGAATGGCATGGCGCTCACGAAGGTCGTGATCAATAAGTACATCTTGAGTCAGAACGCCAACATGTTCATGTACTACTTCGTAAGCGGTCTAATGGCGTTCTTGCTCTTCATGCTCGTGTCGTGGACGTTCGTTTTGTTGATCGGCATTCTTTCTGCGCCCTTCAATAGTGTCATTAGCTCGCGAATTGAAAAAAAAATCCGCGGCGAAGTTCCGACGGCGAACAAGTCGCAAGGGATCAAGGATGTGCTCGCTAGTTTTGGGCGCACCATTTTCAACGAATTCAAAAAGCTCACGGTCATCATCATCGCCACAATCCTGGCGATGGGACTGAACTTCTTTCCGGTGCTGTTCCCGCTGGCACTGCTTTTGTTGACTCTCATCATGTCGTCGCAGTTTCTGGACTACTCGTGGTCACGCCATGACCTGGGTGCCGGTGCTTGTTTTAAAGATGTGATGGGACATTTTTTTGTGAACGTCTTTTCCGGAGCGATGTTTTTGTTACTCGTTTCGGTTCCTATTATTAACGTCTTGGTGCCGGCGCTCGCCACCAGTTACTACACGGTTTTATGGACCAAACGCCAACCCTAGTTGCCGCAGATCGCATCAACATTGCGATTAAAATGCCTGCTCCACTGCAAGAAAGGATTCTCGCCTTTCCTGTCGTGCATCTTTTGCGCGAGGCTTATCCCGACGCCAATCTGCATTTCATCTGTCCCGAATTTAAGATCGAAATGCTGTACGCCCTCCCGTTCGAAGGGTTCTGGCATCCGTGGAAAGAGGACGAGATCCAAAGCATCATGGACGTGCACCGTTTCGTGGCCACGGGTAACATTCCGCCGATTGATATCTACATCAACCTCGGCGATTCGCTTCGCGAACTCACGCTTGGGACATTCCTTGACGCCAAGAAGCGCGTCGGATTTGCGGAAGGGTGGAAGAGCTGGTTCACGACTTGCTCCGTAAAGCGCCCTACCGGCCACCACATCAGTGAAGAGTACTTCACTCTATTCAAACAATTCACGAACCGTCGAATCCCCGAGAAGATGCAAGTGAAGGGCAAAGAACTTCTCCCGTACTACAAAGAAGAAGAAGGCCCTTACCTGGCGGTCGATCTCTGGCCGTTCTCTCCGGGGAAGCTCGACGAGTTCTGGTTCGATTACTTCTCAATGCACGAGGGGAAACGCTTCGTGCTGTTTTTCACGGAAGACGAAGCCAAGGGTGCCCTGCTGGCGGAACACTTTATTCAACGTCTTCCTACCACGAATAAGTACGAACTTTTTTTAAGCACCAACTGGATCGATCTCGGTAAAATGCTGGCGCATGCGAAGGGTCTGGTGGCCCGCGGTGGTGTGAGTATTTCCTATGCTACGTACCTCGGTACCGATGCTCTGGCGATCTATGAGACGGGTGAGCCGCGCAGAGACGCGCCGATTCCGTTCTACGCCAATTGGCAGCTCCTCGATCTCCGTGATCCAACGCTGGCGTCTCCAACAGATAAGGCCGTGTTGGGAATCGTGAAACCGAAACCGCAGGTGGACCCTGTGATGCTCTTCGAGAAGACGTCGGAGATGTTTTTCTTCTAGCGTTCGCGGCGCGGGCGTTTCACTTTATGAAAGACGATGTGAAGGTTTTTTGCGGCGTCCTGTGAAATCACGAAATGACCCAAGTTCGAACTCACGTAGCAAACGAGCGATTCAGGAATCGTCGCATCCACTTGGCCACAGGTGGGCATGGTTGGGAATTCGATCTCGCTTGTGCGGCAAAGTAGCTTTCCAAAGACAAAAGAATTCATGGCGCGTAGGGCGTCTACATCGGTGATGATGTCAGTGCCGGGAGTCCACTCCGCGCTCGTGAGCTGGTGATGGGCCGACGGCAACGGCACAGGAATGAGCTTGTCCACGCAGCGAAGCTGGGCAAACGTCTGACCCGAGACCACGAGGCCAAGAATGAAAAAAAGAATTCTCATACTCTAGAAATAACACGGGCCGAGGAAAACGCCAGGGGGCAAAAGCCCCCTGGTAAGTCTTTATTGGAATTGGCCCAAGATCATCTGAAGCGACTGAAGTTTTTCCTGGAACTGGCGCGCCTTCTCTTTCACTTCAAGCACGACATCTTCGGGAGCATTGTCGACGAATGTGGCATTGGAAAGCTTCGCTTCGATTCGCTGGTAGTCGTCCTTCGTCTTTTCAATGTCTTTCTGGACTTTCTTGACCTGCTCTTCGATGTCCACGAGGCCCTCGAGAGGAATCCAAATCTCCGTGTGCGTGAGAGCGCTAGAAACCGAGCGTTTTGGTCTCTCGGCCGTTTTTTGGCGGATAGTTCCAGACTTAACCGCTGCGAGATCACCCAAAAAGTGCCGTGAATCATAGAGAAACTTGGCGAACTTCGCATCGTCGGTGAACAAGCGGATATCGACCTGGTCCTTGGGCTTGATGTTCACACCTTGGCGGATGTTGCGAATCCCGGTGACCACTTCGATGAAGCGGTTCATGAGATCGGCGACACGTTCGTCGCTCAAGTGAGCGTCGTTTTCAACGTAGCACTCTGATGCGAGCAATGTTTTTCCATCCAAAATCGACCACAGCTCTTCGGTAATGTACGGCGTGATCGGATGCATGAGTTTCATGATCTGCCGGAATCCGTATTTCAAAACGGTGGCGCGCTGCCGTTTGGCGGCTTCGTCGTTGCCGTTGAGAATGTTTTTCGAGAGTTCGATGTACCATGAGCAGAACTTTTCATACACGAACTGATAGATAGCCGAGCACGCATCATCAAACCGGTACTCGTCGATGGCTTCGTTCATGCGGCCAGCGACAGTATTAAGTTCAGACAAGATCCAGCGATCGTGGAGATGCCACTTCTCTTTTGGCGGCAGCTCATCCGAAGCGAGTTCCAAGTGTGGCTGGATGAAGCGGAACGCATTCCAGATCTTGTTCATGAAGTTGCGGTAGCCTTCGATGCGTTCTGGGTCGAGGTTCAAGTTGCGGTTGTAGCCAGAACCTGCCGCCAGCGTGAAGCGCATGGCGTCCGCACCGTACTGAGCAATCATGTCCAATGGATCAATCCCGTTCCCCAAGCTCTTGGACATCTTGCGGCCTTGCTTGTCGCGGACGATGGCGTGGATGTAAACGTGTTTGAATGGTGGCTGACCGGTCATTTCACCACACATCATCATCATGCGCGCGACCCAAAAGAAGATAATATCAAAACCTGTTACGAGCGTCGCCGTGGGGTAGAAATCGTTGAAACGTTTTTCTGCCATGGCTTTTTCATCCGGCCACCCAAGAGTAGAAAGTGGCCACAAGCCAGAGCTGAACCACGTATCAAGCACGTCGGGGTCCTGGCGGAAATTATTCGCACGGCACTGCGGACACTCGCTCGGATCGGTTTCTGAGGCCCACTGATGAGCGCAGCTCAAGCAGTAGAACACGGGGATTTGATGGCCCCACCACAGCTGACGTGAGATGCACCAGTCTTTAGGTTCTTTGAGCCACGCGAAGTAGGTGTTCTCCCAACCTTTCGGGTAGAAGGTCATCGCTCCGCTCTCAACGGCTTCTACGGCGACTTCCGCCATCTTACTTACATTCAAGAACCACTGTTTTGAGACGAGGGGTTCGATGATGGCATCACTGCGCTCGCCGTGACCGACTTGCGCCACGTGCGGTTTTTTCTCTTTGAGTTCGCCAAGCTCGTTAAGGATGCTTTCGATCTTCTCGCGCGCATCTTTAACCTTGAGTCCCTCAATCTCGGGAGCGCCGTTATTGAAGGTGCCGTCTTTATTCATGATGTTGATGATCGGAAGCGAGTGGCGCTTGCCGATCTCGAAGTCGTTGAAGTCATGGCCCGGCGTTACCTTAAGGCAGCCCGTGCCCTTCTCGCGATCCACGTGTTCGTCGCCGATGATCGGAACTTCGCGGTTACAAACGGGAACGATTGCGGTGCCGCCGATCAAATGCTTAAAGCGTTCGTCTTCTGGGTGAACGGCCACAGCGGTATCGGCAAAAATAGTTTCGGGCCGCGTGGTAGCAACCTCTAAGACTTCGTCTGAACCCTTAACTTTGTAGAGGAGGTGATAGAAGAAGCCTTTCACTTCTTTGTGCTCAACTTCCGCGTCTGAAATAGCAGATTGAAGCTTCGGATCCCAGTTCACGATGTAGTCCGACTGGTAGATCAGGCCTTCGTTGAACATGCGAACGAAAAACTTGCGCACGGCCTTGTTCGGCACTTCGTCCATGGTGAACGTCGCGTAGTCCCAGTCGCAAGAGACACCCATCTTCTTTTGCTGGGCCACGATCTCGTTGCCGTACTGCTCTTTCCATTTCCATATGCGCGTGAGGAATTCCTCGCGGCCGATTTCGTGCCGGTTTTTCTTTTCTTCTTTCTGGATAAGTTTCTCTACAACCGATTGTGTTGCGATCCCCGCATGATCAGTACCTGGAACCCAAAGTGTCTCGAAGCCTTTCATGCGCTTGAAGCGGATGAGCGCGTCTTGAGTCGTGGCATCGAGGGCATGCCCCATGTGCAACTTTCCCGTGACGTTCGGCGGCGGCATGATGAGAGAAAAGGTTTTTCCCTGCTTGCCTTTCTTGGGCTTAAAGCAACCGGCCTTCTCCCAAGCGGTGTACCACTTGTCTTCGGCCGCTTTCGGATTATAGGTCTTATCGATGAGGTTATCCATGGGTCACTCCAAAAAACTCTTAATAGTCTTAGGATCGTTGAGCTTCACGCGTATCTTTTCTTGATCCTTGATGCGTTTGACTTCAATCTCTCCGCTTTGAATTTCATTTGATCCGATCATCACAACACCGCGATGGCCGCGCTTCTCGGTGTGCGAGAAGACTTTCTTCGGTTTGGCTTCGCCGAGATACAACTCCGTCTTCACCCCAAGAGCGCGCAAGGAATGCGATAGCTCGAAGGCGTGAGTCTCAGCAGCGTGGTCGAGGTAAGATACGAGCACGCTTATCTCCGGTTTCTCAAACGTCGGAAGCAATCCGTGAGTCTTGAGGAAGTCCGCAAGTGTGACATCACCTAAGCCAAAACCAACTCCGGGCAAGGGATCTTCATTGAAGATCTGCAGGAGGTTAGCGTAAGCGCCACCACCGCAAATTGCACGCCGATTGTCCGGACTCTTATCAAAAATCTCGAACACTACACCGGTGTAGTAGTCCAGGCCGCGCACGATGGTCGGATCGTAGACGACGAACTTCGCGAGACCGGAAGCCACCAAGCGCTCTGTGAATGGCAAGAAGCCACCGGCCGCATCTTTCAAGCCATGGCGCTCCAGGAAACTGTGAAGCGCCGGGAAGGTGTCGAGCTTCAAATATTCTTTGAAGTGGGCCTTCACTGCTTCCTGCGAGATGATTTCGCCGATCATTTTATCCAAAGCTTCGGGGGTGACTTTTTTTGCCTTATCGATGACTTTATAGAGTTTGTGCGACTGATCGCTTGAGAGATGCAAGAGCTGTCCGAAAACGGCATCAACCACGCGACGATCGTTCAGCAACACTTCGAAGTGTTCTTCTGTAGCGCCAAAGCCGCGCAACAATCCCGTAGCAACTTGCAGGATTTCAATTTCGCCCAAGCCTTCGGGGGCACCGAAGATATCGCAGTTGAACTGCCAGTGCTCACGCAGGCGACCTTTCTGCGGCTTCTCGTAGCGCATGAGATTAGGAATAGCGTACCAGCGCAACGGTTTGCTTTGCTCCTTGTGAATCTGCGCTACCATGCGGGCCACAGTGGGTGTCATCTCAGGTCGGATGGCGACTTTGCGTTCACCACGATCGACGAAGGAATAGATCTGGTCGTTGATCAGCTCTTCGCCGGACTTCGCGAGGTAGAGTTCGACTTCTTCCACCATCGGCCCATCGTAGGGCTCGTAGCTATGAAGTTCTGCGATCTCGCGCATCTTATTGAACAGGAAATCACGCTGCCGCATCTCTGGCGGGAAAAAATCGCGCGTTCCCTTGTAGGGAAGTTTTGAGAGAGCCATGGTCTACCTTTCGAGGGAGTTCGTGGGCCATGGGAATTGTACCCGAGAGGGGGGAGAAGCGCCATAAACGGCGCATGTCGTCACTGAAGTGGTTCGTTGCCTGGATCATTTGGAGCAGCGCCCCCAGCCTCGTCCTGGAGTTGGTCGATCGCTCCCGAAAGTTCCTCAGCGGGTAACGTTGCTCCCGGAGTACTGATCTTTTCCATGGTTTCTTGTGCGGCTTGCTTCTCCCCTGCGGCCTGGCCTGCCAAGTCGATGGGGGTCGACTCAGTTTTGACCGCCGGTGTACCTGAAGGTTTTGTCGGCATGCCCTGCTCTGGAATGTTGAAAGTGTTTGTCTGCGTCTCGGCGATCGCCTTCGAAGAAAGGCGTCTAAAAAGCAACCCCTTCTCTTTGACGCGTTCGATGGTTCTCCAGGCAAGCTGGTCTGTGAGCGCATTGAAATCTTTGGCCGAGAGGGTATCGGCCTGCTCGAGCCACCCACGTGAGTATTTCAGCACCCGCTGCATTTTATTATACTGCTGTGCTTTTTCTCCGTTCAGATTTGCTCGCTGGGCCGGAGTCATGGAAAGCAGGCCTTCGCGCTGGAAGTTTTCTAGATCCGCGGCGAGGGCTTCGAGTACCCAAAGGGAGAAGGGGTTGTACACCGCCCTTCCGTTGGCGATGTTACTTTTGATGCGATCGAGGGTGTAGCTGCCTACTTGGAACTGGGAAACGGGATGAGGCCATTCGAGCAGCGTTTTATAAACTTCCGACTTCAGCAAAAAGAATGACTGATCTTTCTGCAGCGGTCCCAGGCCCCGATTAATCTGCTGTGCAAGAACGATCAAGCGGACCTGCTCTTGGTTGTCCTTCAGGCTGTTCTTCAAGCTATCGAACAGCAACTTGAACTCGAGCGGAGAGCGATCGTTGACGAGGTTGAAATCTTTGTTGAATGCAAAGGCGCTTGGTGCGACGAGGAGCAAGCTCAGTGCTAAAAACTTTCTCATGGCGCACTCCGAGTGGGTGCCTTGAGCGTGTCGCTGTCACTGCCGGGACTGCCTTCCAGCACGAAGATGTCTTCGCGGAGCGGAAGCAGGATGCGGCCATCCATGTCGATGAGGTTTGTAACCCGCTCGAGTTCGCTCTTCACAGTGATGCGGCCCGAAGGGAACTCCATCAGAGCTGCTTCGGTCTCGCGGATATTCAGCTTGCGATCTTCGGACATGGTTTTCACGAACCAGAGCTTGTTATTGGCGCCGCAAATCATCTGACCGAGATCGTTGTCCGACACGCGATAGACGGTCGTGAACCCCCCTAAGCGTGGGGCATCTTTCCAGGCCTGTACCATAATCGTCGTGCCACGGTTTGTGTCGTCGTAGGAGAATTCTCCCATGACGATCATGTTGTCGCGGCGACAGAGCTCGAGCCGTGTGCCACTGACCTCCGACTTGCGGACCACGGTCATTTTCTTTTCGACCAGGTTCCAAGCGAGAAGTGCCGAGAAACCCTTGTCGTTGATGTCCGTGTACAAGATGGTTTCCGGGTTGAGCATGACCACTTCCGGAAAGAAGAAGCCGTTGTTCTTTTTTCCTAATCGGATGACGTGATGGCGATCGGGCGTACGCAGAAACTGCACGTGGATCACTTTTTCTTGAGGATCAAACCACGTGAGCCACTCGTCATCGAGATGGAGGCGTGGCACGCGGCCCTTGCCGACCTTCTCGAACTTCACGCCGTTGAACGCTCCCACCATGATGTCGTTGATCTTGTTGAGGTCCATGTTTTGATGCCACTGCGACTCGACTTCCACCACCATCTTCCGCCGCGCCTCAGAGGAGGTGACGGCGTAGTTGGTGCCAGGAGGATTCGCGAGCACGTCGACGGACTTGAAGCTCGTCGCCATGCTGAGTGCCCCCGAGCGCTTCTGCGAATACGTATAGCGGCCATCTTGGGTCATGAAGCGGATGTTTTCCAGGGACTGCTTGGCGGCGAACTTCGGAAGCTCGATCCGGGCCTCAACAGGAAGCGCCCATGCGACCCACACCATCAGCGATAGTATTCTAGTAAATCGCATAGAGAGTCCATTGTTTGACCGGGTGGTGGTACTGGTAAGTCTTCACCGCCGAATAGATCGTGCTCCAAGAGATGAGTCGAGGAGCGTGGATGTTATCCGCTGCCGAGCGCGTGATCAGTGCCGAGCGGTCGCCTTCGCTCACGATGCCGTCGATGATGAAGGGCAGTGGCGAGCATTGGTTAAAAGTTACTTTCTTGAAGAAGCCGGGCTGCAGATCTTCTGCGCAACCGATGCCGTGGAGAATGCCTTTAGGATTCGCCTTGAAGAAATTCTTCATACCCGGCAAGGTGTTCACGATCTTCATCTTCCGTTGCGCATCTTTTTGCAAGATGTAGGTCTGGCTGTATTTCTCGTTCATGAGATCGGTCGGGAAGTAGTCGAGCGGTAGGCCGACTTTAATTTTCAGTCCCTTGATCTCTTTTTCGTTGAACATGATCTTGTAGTCGCAGCGGCCCATGCCGCAGTTGTTCTCGTCGACGATGACCTGGCAGCCGTAGCGATACTTCAGAATGTTCGGATTCCAATCCGTCTTTTTAACGATCTCACACTTGGCATCTTTCGCTGCGCCTTTCGTGCGGAAGAGGATCTCGTTCACCACGGTCGTGAGAGAGGCGGTCGAAGTGGCGTAGTTACCGAAGAACACCGGCAGACATCTTTCGACGTCTTCCACAGGCTCCTGGTAGCACATCGCTGCCTGCCAGACTTCCTCGTTGTCGTACTTCTTATTGAACTCGAACACCGTTCCGGCCGAAAGCACGGAGCAGAATCCTTGGAAGGGCACCATCGGCTGCTTGTCGATGTGGCGCAGAACCCGGGCCATGTTCGTGATGCCCATCTGGTCGCTGTAGCGTGGGCAATCGTCGTACTCCGCGTTGAGTGAGGAATAGTTCAGCGCGAGCGAGAGGTGGTCACAGCGGGGCTGAGGAGCGAGGCCCGAATTCTCATGGCTTCCATAGAAACAGGCTTCTTGTTCGAGCCGGAGCTTGCGAACGCATTCCTTCAGCACCATGGGAGACCACACGGCCTTGCCCAAGGCCTCTTGGCAGATGTCTTTGATGTAGATGTCCGGCTTCGTCTTCTCGACGATCTTGGAGAAGAAGTTCGTCGCGAAAAATTCCGAGCAAAAAGACTTCGAGTTGTCGGCGTTGCTGCAAAAGTTTTTCAGGAAGTCCTGCTGCACGTCGCTCAGCTTGCCGCGCAGGATCTTCGCCACGGCAATGCGCGAGTCTTCAGCTTTTTTTCGACGGAAGTCAGACGCCGGTACCGTGGGACCCTGAGCGGTTTCTTCGAGCAGTTCGTGGATCTGGCACCAGTACGGAGTTTTGCTATCACCGAGCCACGTGAGGTAGGTCGATTCGCACTGCTCGATGTTGCTCGGGATCTCGAAGCTCGTTTCTCGGATCGTCTGATCCATCACCTTGATCTGAAACTTCGAAATCAGAGAACTGGCCTCCGGGCACGCCTGTAGCACCGACTTGTTCAAGAAGTCCTGCTTCGGCACGACCGCTGTGATGTTTTGGTCTTGCTTGTTCTGGTACTGCACGAACACGCGCTCGACCTTGCCCTCTTTAGTTTTCAGAAGATCGGCGATGAGCGTGTTGTAGAAGGCGCAGCGGTCTTTGCTTGCGAGCTTAAGGTAGGCCGACGGGGAATTGAGGATCAACGAGTTCATGAAGTCGGGATCGAGGTCGACCTGCTGCACGTCTTTGATGTCGGCGAGCGTCTGCGGCGCCTTGGCGAGTTCTTTCGCTTTGGCGTCGAAGCGCTGCTCGTCGAAGGAAATGATTTTTTCAAAGCTCTCGTAGACGCCTGGATACTTGGACGTGTCGGGGGCCTGCAGTGGAGTGGGGATCGATTGAGCGAAAAGAAGGGATGGTGCTAAGAGCACCATCCCCTGAAGGTATTTACAGAACTGATTTTGCGAGCAGTGAGGCCACGTCTTCAACTTGTAGGTTCTCCGTGGTTTTTACTGTGCCCTTCGACGAGTTGAAGTTAATCATACAATACGAGCATGAAGTGGCAAGTTTCGGAGCGGCCGTTTCGCCGATCTGTTCGAGACGGTTGAGCGCCAGGTGTTCGCCCTCGGGGAGCTCGTACCACATGTTGCCGCCACCCATGCCGCAGCAGAGGGCCTTGTCTTTGTTCTTTTCCATTTCCTTGAGCTTGAGGCCCGGGATGCTGTTGAGGAGATCGCGAGGAGCATCGTACTCGCCGTGGTGGCGACCCAGGTAGCACGGGTCGTGGAACGTGATGTCTTCGTTGATCTCGCGGTGAGGAAGTAATTTGCCGCTACGGACGAGCTCGGCGAGGAGCTCCGTGTGATGGAGGGTCTCAAAGGCCCCGTCGTCGAACTTCGCGTACTCCTTACCGATGGTGTGTAAGCAGTGGGGGCAATGGGTCACGACTTTGCCGAACTCGTACTGGCGCATGTTAGCGATGTTTTCGATGGCGATCTCGTAGAACGAGTACTCATCGCCGAAGCGGCGGACCGGATCCCCGTTGCACTTTTCGGTCTTGCCCATGACGGCAAAACTCACACCGGCTTTCTTGAGGAGGGCGACCGTATCCTTGACCACTTTTTGGTTCGAGCCGTCGTAGGAGCCCGCACAGCCGACGTAGTAGAGGAAATCCACTTTCTTACCGGCTTCGATGACAGGAACGTCGATTCCCTGCGCCCAGTTGAAGCGATCTTCCTGCGCGATCCCCCACGGATTACCGTTCTTCTTAATTTTGTTAACAGCATCGGCAGCGGCCGGCGGTAGGTCGCCGAGCGTCAGCGCTTTGTAGCGCTTGAGATCCATGATGATCTGGACGTGCTCGATGTTCGACGGACACTCCTCCATGCACGCACCGCAGGTGGTGCAGGAGTCGAGTTCGCTGGACCCGTAGATCGGGTTTTCCCACAGGCTGACGTTCTCGCCCGGGTTGGCCACGAGTGTGTCGCGCATTTTCGTGACGATGGTTTTCGGATCCAGCGGCTTACCCGCGAGGTTCGCCGGGCAAACTTGCGTGCAGCGACCACATTCCACGCAAGCAATGGTGTCAAAGCGTTCTTTGATGGTGAGTTCGTTGGTCGTACCGAGGCCGAATGTTTCTGCATTTTCGTTAGCAAAATCCATCGGATTCAGGACTGCGCCACGACGGAAGGGTGTGATGATGGCAGAGATCGGAATCGCGACGATGTGGATGAACTTCGAGTAGGGAACCACGGCGAAGAAGAACATCGTGTTCGCCATGTGGAAGAACCAGGTGGTGCGGTAGATGCTGGCCCAGGTGTCATCGCTGTAGCCGAAGCCTGCGACGATGTTCGCCATGATCCAGCCCAGTGGTGACCAGATTTTCTCATCCGCCGGCATGCCCGTGCCGTGGATGCGAATGCCCTCGAGGACGTAGCCGATCACGATAAGCACGATGAGCATGCCGTACATGAACAACTCTTGCGTTGGTTTAGTGGCGCTGAGGTAGGCCGGTTTTTTTACGTAGCGACGCCAGAAGGCGATCCCGATGCCGATGAGCACGGCGAACCCGCCGATGTCCGCGAGGAGTGACACGATCTGGTAGATCGGGCCTTTGAAAATTTTGAAAGGTGTATCCGCGTGGATGGCAACGAACTCGGTGGCGATCAGAAGGGTGAGGAAGCCCCAGAAGATGAGAGTGTGGTAGACCGCGACGATGGGAGAGCGTGTGACTTTGCCCTGGAAGAAGATCGTGCGGAGAAAGTTGCCGATGTTAAATTCTTTCGGCAAGAGGTCTTTGATCGGTTTGCCGTTCGTCACAAAGAGATATTTCTCGTGAAAGCCCTTGAGCGCAACTGCTGTCGCAACGACGAGCATGGCGTACATGGACACCTTCATCCACAGAGGAATGTTCCACATGATCTCACGGCTCATTTCAATCGACTCAACCATCCGGCCTCCGATAAAAGACTTAAGACTTCTGCTAAAAATTATTTATAATCAGCATATTACTAAAACTCATGGGCGTCATTGATGAATAGCTCTTTCCTATTTTGGGGACAGACTTTGCTAGCGGGGCTGGCCCTGTTCTCGACAGGCTCACTCGTGCTCCAGTTCGGCCCTCCACGAGACACGGTCCGTACCCTCGGACTGGTCTTCATGGGCACACTGTGTCTCATGCTCCTCACGGATGCCCTCTCTTGGTGGGGATTTTTCTTAGTTTTTCACTACCCTAATATCTATGGCCTCTATCTTGGAGTGCTGGGTTTCGCTTGGGCGGCCTTTGTTTGGTTGGGGGTACTTGATCGACCCACTCAGCTACAACGAAAAATAATGTGGCGCTTACCATTGATCGGGGCATTTCTTGGGCACGCTTTAGGTACAAACGTGACTATTTTTGTTTTTTTACTCGGCTGGCTCACCGGACTCGTCCTCGTCATTTTGCACCATGAGCAACAGCGGTATGTTTTGCGCAGCTTAGTTGTGCAATTATTGATCTCGGTGATCTACAGCTGGGCACTGCGCTCGGGTCACTTCACCGTGGCACAGTTTTGTTTTGCACTCTGGATTGTCTTCACCCATCGAATCGTGAATGCTTTTCTCGTCAAAAACCATGTGCGAAACACTCTAGGGGCGACAGCGTGAAATTCTTCCTACTGCTATTTTTTGTCTTTGGTTGCGCCCAGGTGACGGGCCTCAATATGCGTAAGCACCAGTTCGGTCGCCAGCCCACGAAGATCATCTGGTTTCAAGTGGCGGGCCTTGATCACGAGCAGCTGGCGATGCTGCGCTTCGGGTTTCCGACCTCCGCGGACAAGACGACCCTCGAGTCGTCGGTCTGCTTCGGCCAGGCCTGGAGCTTCAATCTGTATCACTTGCGTCCCACGCCTCACCAATCCATGCTGACCCAGATCACGGGAAAGAAAGACGTGGCGGGAACGTGCGATGACTGGCGCCTGAAACCACTCTGGAGCTACCTCGGAGCCAACAGTTACCGCTCGGGCATTCTCGAAATCGACGCGCGAAACGATGAATCACTTTTAGGTGCGAAGGCCTGCGGTGAGAAAGGTCAGAACTACCTCGACGAAAGCATCCTGTGGACGATGCGCGCTGAGAATCCCCTGGGTGCGGAAGGGTACTTGCCTGCCGTAGCGCAGGATTTTCGACCGGGCAAAGTGTACTGGGACAAGACGTGTAATGCGCAAGGGTGTGGCACAGCTCTGCGAGCATCGCTGGCGTCGATCTATCGACAGTTTTCCAAGAACTCGAGTCGCCACTTACTCCTCGTGAGAGACTTTTCCTTGAAGCATGCTCTCGAGAGACAAAATCTCATCGCCGCTCGCGAAGTCCTTCGCGAGATCGATAAGACCGCCGAAGCCTTCTATCAATTAGCAGAGGGGAGCGACGACATTCTGGTACTCGTCACCGGTGCCGGTGCGGTGGACGTCGACTTTCCCGCCGAAGGAAAAGAGTGGCAGACGTTTGATCTGAAAGGTGCGGGCGCACTGCCGAGACGTGGCGAGTTGATGTCTCCGGTGTTCGCGCAGGGGGCGCGCGCGGAAAACTTTTGCGGGATGTACGAAGAGTCGCAAATTTTCGAGCGACTCCTCAGCGGGCCGAAGCAGCAGGGCCTCGAGCTGAAGATCATCAACCCGTTTAATTAAGCGGGCCGCCTGGAAACGGTGATTTCATGTCATCGCGTGAGATCGCATAGAGCTTTTTGCAGTAGTCGCATTTCGCTTCGAGGTGGGTGTCGCCGTTAAAGAGGGACTCGGGATCCTGCGCGTAAATCATGCGCATGTTGTCCACCATGCGCTCTTTCGAACATGGGCAGAAGAGTTCCACTTGGCGGCTCGAGAGATAGGTGAGTTCGCTCTTCTCGAACGCCTTCACGACGTGTTCGACATCGTCGTAGTGCTCATCAAAGATGTCGTGGAAGAAGACTTTGTGACTCTTGAGATAGTCTTGTAGCGTGGGTGTTTCGTCCTTGAGCTGTGAGTCCACGTTGATGGGTGGAAGCTTGATCAGTAAGAAGCTTTGGTCGGCGGCCTCTGAAACGAAAATTTCTGAGTTTGCTTGATAAGAAGTCACCAGAACTTGGTTGATCACTTCTTTACCAAGCGTGTCTTCAAACTCAACCACGGAGGTGTACGGAGGCCGACCGCCTGGAAACTGCTTCGCGATGCGGGCCTTGCCCGTCAGTTTCATCGGAAACTGGTTAAAGTCTTCGGGCAGCAAGAGTGTGCGCGTGTGCCCGCTGAAGCTGGTTTCAATTTTAAGACGGAAATAAGGATCTTCGCTATCGATGTAAAGACCGAGGCTTTCGCCGGGCTTAAGAAAACTGATCATGGGCAGGCCGCTCAAAACCATGTCGCGGAAATAGGCAAAGCCCTGGCCGGCCAGGCTATGAATGAGCGCCAAGTCATGAATGAGTTTTTGCCCATCGAGAAAATGCAGAGCAAAACCGTTTTTCATGTCGAGGAAGCTATAGAGGCGACTGGTCTTTAACATGCCGTCAAAAATACGCTGAAATGGAGGTGTTTGTCAGTACTGTTCAAGCTATGATCAGGACCTATGTTAACGCTCCTCACCTACGAGACAAAACGAGGGTTGCAGCACTACTTGCAATCGCAGTGTGAAGCCCAGCAATCCTTAAAGCTGGTCACGCCGTTTCCTGCCAAGGCGGATGCTTTGCGCTTGGCCTGGTCGCATCGCCCACAAACAGACGTTCTTACGCTTTCACGCTTCACGGCGGATATTTTTGAGGGCCTGCCAGATCGTCCAGCTGGTCCATGGAGAAAATCGCAACTCTTGCTCCAGCTCAATGCTTTTCGCCATGCTTTACCGCAATGCCGCGATCTCGACTTCGGAAGTTTCAAGACGGCGTACCAGGCGTTTTCAGATCTGCGTGCCTACACAGATGCGGAAGAATTTCCTGACGAATTACTGGCTAACTTTGATGATCGCATTTCGTTGCTCGCGCAACTTTTTCATCAAGGAACGCGCTCCTTAGGCATCCTAGATGAACATGCCGCAACGTTCGAGCTGACCGCGCGACTGCGTGCCTCAGAGGGGACAGTCCTGAGCAGCAGACCCGTCATCGTCTTCGATGGATTCACCTTCGTCACTCCCGCCCAGCTCTCCTTCATGGAGGCGTTGGCGATTCGTCACGAAGTGATTGTGCCTTTACCCCGACTCGTTTGGGAACAGAGCCACGCACTTGACTGGCCGAAAGCTCTCGAAATGTCGGCACACCAAACCTTACACACTGAAGAAACGAAAAAAGTGATTCCCGCGTTTCAAGTTCGCACGCATACTAAAGGGGCGCTCGGGCCCGCGTTGCGTTCTTGGAGAACCCTGCAGAAAGAAAAGGTCCACATCGTCCTGGGGACGAAGAATCTCACCGAAAATAGTCTGCAAGAAATTCCCTTCTCCGACTCCTTCACGAAGCAGTCCATCGACATCACGGCGGACGCCCGCGACGCGCTCTTTAATCGGTGGGAGCAACGCCTCTCCCGGACGAAAGGTATTTTACCAGGTGAGACACTCCTCACCTGGATCGAAGAAGAAAAGAAACATATCATCGCGCAAAAAAATCTCGCAACCATGCGCGAACTCGCCGTGGTCTGCCTCATCGAGAAAGCCATCCAAGATGTGCCAGGGTGCTTGGCGGTGCAGCCGCTTGATTATTTCCTCCTGTCCCTTCTTCGTGAGGTCATCGCGCTGGATGCTCCACGCAACAATCTCATACCGCTCCTACCCACCGACGCTGAGGTCAGTGTGTATTCGCTGAAAGATTTCCACGCGCTTCCTTCTGATGGTGCGACCGCACTTTGCATCGACGGAAGTCTCGGCCCCGTCAAAAGTGATCACCGACCTTTCTCTCCGGAGATGGAGAAGATGCTGGCGAAGCTGGGTCCGGTCAGACGTCCCGAGCTGGAGTTTCTCTTTCTTCGCGCCGAACTCGCGGAACTCTGGCCTCGCCCGCAGCTAACGTTGTTGATCGAAGAGGGGTTGTTGAAGCATGATCTCGGATGGAAGCGCATTTTTGAGGGATTCGAGCTCCAATTCATTCCGACCCAACTCATTGCGCTTCAAGTTGAACCGAACTATGCATTCTTCAAGGCGCAAGCATCGGCACCGTCGATTGCAGGAAAAATTTCAGCATCACGTCTGCAGGACTTCTTGGACTGTCCTCGTCGTTACTACGCCGATCGCATAGAAAAAATTATACCGCGAGTAGAAGCCACACTCGAACTCGAGCCGATGGCCCTCGGTACCATCGAACACGCGCTGGTCGAATGGGGCTGGAAACAAGGAGCGAGTGTCTGGGCGAAGCCGGGCGAGCTCGAACTCAAGGCCATGGGTCTGGTGAACGAGCGCGATCAGTTGAAACGCCTCTCATCGGCGTTGCGAGCCGCCGCTGCCAGTGAAGCCGCGATCTACGCTCGCAATGGCCTCGAGCGCTTGGCCGCTCTCGTGCGTGCTTTACCTGGTACGACATTTGAATTTGAAGTTGAGATTAAAGTTCCTGGTCGCACAGGTTTCATCGACTGCCTAGGTTCGGGTGGGGGAGCTCTCCTGCTCCTCGACTTTAAGCGTTCGAAAGGAAAGAACCCGAGTCTTAACGCTTGGGAAGAGGGCTACCCGAAAATTCAGCTGTGGTTTTATCTGCGAGCTCTTCAAGAGCAAGGCCTGCTCGATCCCGATCAACCAGTGGGTGTTGGCTATCTCTTCTTCAAGGATCTCGATAAGTCGTGGATCGCCTGCGATAGTTCGATTGCCACCGCTATCGAAGCGATCGTGCCCAAGTGGGCCGATGCTTGGAACGATCGCGAAGGAGCTTTGCAGCGCTACGCTGTTTTCGAAGATGCCGCGCGTGCCCGCCTTTTGGCTGAAACTAATTTCTTTCCGCAACCCCGCGTCGATGACGTGTGCGACAGCTGCGCCTTGCGAGCGCTCTGCCCGCAAGGCAGTGGTAGCGAGGAAGCGGAATGAGTACGCCAAACTTCGAGCAAGCACCAGCGATCCAACACGGCGGCGGCGTACTGCTTAAGGCCGGAGCAGGCTCGGGAAAAACATTCGTCCTCGTCGAACACATCATTCACCGGACTCGTGCTTGGCACCAGGAGTGGGAGGCGCAGAAGCTCGAAAGTTTCTCCGATCGGATCGGGACGTGTTACTCGTCTACGGTACTCATGACCTTCACGAAACTTGCGGCCGGCGAGATCCTCGTTCGCCTGACCTCGCGCTTTCAACTTGAGGTCGCTCAGTGTCCCCCTGAGGAACGTGGGTGGTGGCAAGAATGCCTTGAACAAGTTGAGCGTCTCACCGTAACGACGATCGACGGCTTCTTTTATAAGCTTGTTCGTCGTGGCTTCTTTCCTCAGCTTCCGCCCGATGTTGCGATCGTGATGTCGGCGCCGCGCCGAAAAAAAATCTTAGGACTCTTCGATGGGTGGTGGGAACAAGAAGCCATTCGTTTGAGTCCGGAAGTGGCGCGAGACACCGCCATGTACCGCACGGCCCTTGCGGAAACGCTCTTGGAAATTTTCAACGATCCTTCGCTCCGTGATGCGTGGATGAGTTTCAAGCCGGAAGACGCTGCTCCTAAGAATCTGGGATGGCTGGCAGAGGAGCTCTCGGTTCTCGAAAACTGGAATGAGTTCTTCTCCCTGCAGCTGGAAGTGCGCGAGGAAGATCGCACGAAACCTCCGAAGCTCTTAGAGCTCGGCGAGGCCCTGCTGCTGCGTTCACGGCAGGCGCGCACATGGGACGAAATCACGTCCTGGGGGACCTTCGCGTCCTCAGAGCTGGGACGCATGACTCTCAGCAAGAGTAAGTTCAAAGATCACAACGCCGACTACTTCAGCGAATGGAAAAAGTTTCGCGACTCTGTGAGTGAGTGGTCCGCGACCTATCTTTCTTACGTCGAGCATTTCCCGAAACGGATCTTGCCGTGGCTTAAGACCCTCCATCATCTCGTAGAGACCGTGAACGAAGGGCTTCATCCGACCGAAGGTCTTACCTACGGCGATCTCGAGTACCACGTCCTGCGCGGATTACGAGATCCGCAGATTTCTCAGAAAGTCCGTCGGGACTTCACCTACTACGTGGTGGATGAGTTTCAGGATACTTCGCGCGTGCAGTACGAGGTCCTCCAGCTCCTCACGAAAGGTGAAGCGGAGCGCCTGTTCTGCGTCGGCGATGCGAAGCAAGCGATCTACGGATTCAGGGGAGGGGAGCTGAAGGTCTTCAGTGACGTGGAGAAAGCTCCCGGCATGCGCGCCCTTCTGCTCTCGAGCAACTACCGGTCGCAGAGCTCGGTCGTGAACTTTAATAACGCCTTCTTCCGTGTCCTCTTTCCATTAGGAATGAACTGGGAAGGGCATGATCCCCACGCCGTGCCCATGGAGCCCCAGACGGTTCCAGAAAATGTTGCGAACGGAGAGCCGGGGCGAGTTCTTCTACTGAATGCGCAACTACCGGACGTTCTCCTGGTCGACGAATCGCAGACTGGTAAACCGACGCCGAAGTGGCGCACTGAACATCTCCATCGTGCCGAGGCAGAAGTGCAGGCGCGCTACATCGCCGATCGCCTCCCGAGCCTTGGTGAGGGCACCATCGCCGTACTCTACAAAAAACTTGCTCCCTCGAGTGCGCTGATGACGGCGTTGATGAGCAAAGGAATTGGATTCACGGCGCAGGCGAAAATTCCATTTAAAGACGATCCCATCTCTGGGATCTTGCTTTCCTTGATCGACGATCACCTCGGAAGAAAAGAACATAAGTGGTCGGCCTTCATGGTGAGCGGCTATCTGCACCTTCTGGGCATCCAGTCATCCGAGGAACTCTTCGATTGCTGTCAGCGTTTTCCGTCGAACGTGAGTTTGTATGGGCCACTGCTGGCTTTTGACATGTTCCTGGCGGGACTCGGAATCACCAATGGCCTTCATCAAAACTTGACGGAAGTTCGAGAACTATTGAGCCTCGGATCGGGTGATCTCGAAGCGATTGCTTTGCGCCTGCGGGCAAAAGCGAGCGAGAGTTGGTCGGCGGATTTTCGCTTCGGACCTCAGTCCCAACGTGTGATCCTACAAACCTCCCACGGTTCAAAGGGCCTCGAGTACGACGTCGTGCTGGTGGCAGGCCTTGCGACGAACGGCCGCGCAAGAAATGAACAGGATTGGATCGGCTCGCTCCCCGGAGCGGCGTTGTGGGTGGAAGAACCCACCGCGAGAAAACGTACGGCGACTCCTCAGTTACTTTTCGAAAAAGCGTTGAAGACGCAAAAAGATTTTGCCGAATCAAAGCGGCTTTTTTACGTAGCGTGTACGCGAGCGAAGAAGGAGCTCGTGCTCGTGCGCCTCGATGCGCACGATAAGCAACTCACCCTCGAGAAAAAATCTTGGGCCATGGGATTGGATAAATTCCTGTCCTCTCCAGATGCGCACCTCATAGAACGAAGAGATGTCGCGCTCACCAAAGAAGACTTCAGTACGGCGCAGTCCTCAAAACCGTTCTTCCATCTCAATCCGCTCGGACTTTCACGACGTGAAGGCACGGCCACGCTTCCCACTTTCGGTGTGACACCGGAGTTGGCTGTGACTCGCTTAAACAGTCTGTGGGAATGTCCTCGCAAATTCTATTTCAAGCAGGTCTTGAAACTTCCAGACGAGTGGGACGACGACGATGCGACCGTGGAAGCGTGGGGCGGCGACCGAGGACCGAAGGCCATCTCCTCGTCCGAACGCGGCAGTGCGATTCACTTAGGTCTCTCCCAGGCCGTGGCGCAAAACTTCGTGCTTCCGATCGACTGGGTGAACCATCCGGATCGCGTGCACATGGACTGGGCACTGACAGAATTGCGCACAACCGTTGGCCCAGATGCGCGACTCGTCAGTGAACTTCCGATGAAATTTCCTCTCTTCGGTTTCATGATGACCGGCATTCCTGACCTAGTGGTACATGGGACCAACTGTGAAATCTGGGATTATAAAACTGGCCGTCGAAGCGAGAGCAGCGAACTCAAGTACTGGCAGCAGTTGATGATCTATGCGTGGGGCCATTGGCAGAGCGGATTAGTTTCTCGTGATGCTGCCATCGTTTTACGACTTTGTTACGTGGATGGTCGCGAACTTCCGAGCAAAACGGTTAAGCTCGAAGAAGTGCGTGAAGCACTTTTTCCCATCTGGTCGCGTCTCTCCAACTTAGACAAAATCGACGAAACTCATTGCCCTCTCTGCCCCTACAGAACCATCTGTCCACGTTAGCTTGCGCGCAGTTCAGCGCGTGTTATCATTAACATAGAACGCATTACACCTGTTTCTTAGGATGAGGATCATGACGAAAATGCTATGGGCCACACTACTGGGTCTTTTGGTTGCATCGGCCGCAATCGCCAGCGAAAAATCTGTCTACGACTTCTCATGGTTGGATAAGGATAAAGAAATTTATGTCCTTCAAAACCGTAAGTTTCGAAAAGATGGACGTCTCTATGTAGGCCTTGGTGCAGTAAAAACTCTTTCGGGAGCTTTCATTGATTCCATGGGGGGTAACGTGCGTGCCGGTTACTTCTTCAAAGAAGACTGGGGCGTAGAGTTTCTCTATGGAAAGAACTCGGGTTCGGAAAACGACACGGCTAAAGGTGTTAAAGAGCAAGGCACGGTTCCGTTCTATCGTAAAATTGACTCCTTTATGGGCGGAATTGTTTGGTGGTCTCCGTTCTATGCAAAGATTAACACCTTCAATGAAATCTTCTACTTCGATTGGATGTTTGGCCTCGGTGTTGCCCAGGTCAAAACCCTCGATAACCGTAATAAGTTTTTGCCAGCTGCTCCGAGCACGCTTACGAGCGAAGACACCGTCGGTGGCGTCTGGTCAACGGCGATGCGCTTTCACATCAATCAAGCTTGGAGTTTGCGACTCGATTTTACAGGCATTCATTACAATGCCGATCGTAAAACATCGAACACCGCCGGCAAGAGCCAGTTGTTTTCTAACTACGACTTCGGCTTAGGGCTGATGTTTGCTTTCTGATCGAAGGGAGAACAGGATGTTCCACCACTTTGTGACTTTCGTAATGGCGCTTCTGGTAACCGCATCAGTGTGGGCGCAAGGCCTTGGACAAGCGCAACGGACTTGGGAGTCAAGTTCCGGTGCAAGCTCCTGGCGCAAAATCGTGATCCAACTCGTTGAGGAGGGCTATCCATTCTCCGCGGTACCCTTCATGAAAGAGTACCTTGTCCAAAATCGCTCGTCTCTCGATGAAGACCTCGACGATGCCTTCGAGAAGATGATCGTAAAAACAGGGATCCGGCCGTTCGAGACATTGCCCGATAATATTCTCGGAGCCTCGCGTTCGTCGATCGTTCGCTACATCTTGGCGAAGAAGCACTTCCGCAAAGGGCGCTGGTCAGAAGCGCTCACTGAGGTGAACCGCGTGAACGCGAATCACCCCGTGTACCCATTTGCCATCCATCTGCGCGCGGCGATCTACGGCATCCAAGGTAAGGACTCTGAATCAGAATCGGACTTCCGCGACTGCGTGTCGTTCTCGAACTCACGCTACAATGCCGAATCGAATCCTGTTAAACTTCGTCAGATTTTGATCAATCGCGACTCTTGTCTCGCGGGCCTTGCCCGTGCGTCGTTCGCCAAAGGCGACTACGCGAAAGCAGACTTGCAGTATCTCGATGTCGCTAAATCGTCTTTTATCTGGCCCGAGATCCTCGTCGAAGAGGCGTGGTCGAGCTACTACCTTAAAAATTACAACCGCACCCTGGGTAAACTCGTATCGTACAAGGCACCCATTTTTGATTTCATTTTTAATCCCGAGATCGACGTCCTCACGGCCCTGGCCTACATGCGCATGTGTCTCTACGAAGACGTGAACGGCATCGTCGATGACTTCTATGGCAAGTGGATGGAGCCATCGAAGGAGCTCAGAAACTTCATCGTGTCTCATGGCCGCGATTACAACTACTACTTCAAACTTGTTACGACGTTCGAGCAAGACAAGGTCGCGAAAGATTTCCTAATGCAGTCGCTGCTTCTGTCTGTCTCGAAGGACCCGGCGTGGCAGGAAATGAAGCAGGCCTACATCGACGCGATCTCCGAGTTCAATCGAGTCAAAGACAGAGGTAACTCTCGCTTCAACGTGGAGCTCATGCGAAACGTCAAAGAAGTGGTCAACGATTACCAAGACCTGCTCGGCAGCTACGCGCGTGCGCAGTTCCAAGACAAGTACAACAAACTCTCGAAATCCTTCCAAGGCATGAGCTTCATCAAGCTCGAAGTGCTCTCCCGTAAGAAGCAGTCTCTCTACGAGGAGAAGCGTACCGGCGGAAAGCGCGGAGACGTGAAGTACATCGAACGTAACGACAAGCAGTACTTCTGGGATTTCAACGGCGAGTTCTGGGCCGACGAACTTGGTGACTACGTGTTCGCGCTGGGGTCCCAATGCTAAAACAAGTTCTTCTTTTTCTCATTCTCGTACTTCCATCGCTCGCTTGGGCCGCCAAGGGAGATGACCAGCGTCGTACAAAGATTTTGCAGATCATCGATGAGGAGCTGCAGGAAGTTATTCGCCTTTCCAAGCAACGCAATAATAGTGATCCGGAGCTCCTCTTGCGAGCGGCTGAACTCAACCTCGAGAAAGCTCGTCTCGTTCGCGAAGAAGAGAACGAAAAGTTTCTTGCGATCTCGGCAGAAGAGCGAAGGAATGCAGACCAGGCGCGGGCCTACGCACGCTCGAATAACAGTTTCCAAGCGGCGAACCAATACGCTCTCGCGGTGACAAAGAAATTCCCAAAGTACCGCGACATCGCGGACGTGTATTACATTCTTGCGTTCAACGCTCGTGAGCTCCGTCAGTACGATCAGGCCCAGAAATACTTTAAGCGCGCCAGTGCTAGTGCGAAGCCGGGGACTCCCACGGCGTACAAGTCGCAACTCGCCCTTGCGGACTCCTTATATAATAAAGCCGAATTCACGAAAGCCATTCCTCTCTACGAAGGTGCGCTTTCGAAGCTCGATGAAACGTGGTGGACCAAAGATTCGTTCAATCTGGCGTGGTGCTACTACCGAATCAAGAGCTACGACAAGGCCATCAATTTGATGAAGGAGATTCACAAACGATCAGCGAACCAGCGCTACATCAACATGCGCTATTTCGTCGAGCGCGACCTCGGAATTTTCTTCGTGGATGCACGTCGCACGGACGACGCGCTAGCGTGGTACAAGGCTCAGGGGATCGACTTTTCAGGCCACCTCGTGAAAATCTCCAAAGTTCTCATTCCCCAAGGTAAATTCACACAAGCTGAACAGCTCATCACTGAAGCCGCGAAACTCTCAAAAACACCCGATTCGCGCGTTGAGATCCTGATGGTGCAGATGGACCTCTACGACAAGTTTGAGAAGAACGCGTTCCATCTTAAAGCCGCCGAAGAACTGGTGGCGATGTCAGAGAAGGGTCTTCTCGATGAAGACAAAACAAAACTTCTCCAGTACCAAGTGGCGAAACGCGCTGCCGAGTTGCAAAAAGCTGCCTCGGCTTCAATTTATAAAAACGTGAAAGGCACCCGTGAACTTCGCGCCGTTCAGGCCGAATCCTATTTCACCCTTCTGACACGTCTCCAACCGAATAAGTCCGCTGAGCCGTCTTTCTTCAAAGGTGAAACCGCCTACGCTGCTCGCCGCTATCCGGAGGCCCTCACGGCCTACCAAGATGCGCATCGTGCGGCCGTGAAAGAAGGGAATAAGAAAATCCAAGTTCAAGCGATGGAAGGGATGTTGGCGTCATTGGGCCAACCCGGCTTTCCAGCTTCCGAAGCCGATAAGTGGTACGTGCCGGTTTATACTGCGGCCATAGCTCAGGACGGAAAGTCCGAGCGTTCTAAAGTTATTCGTCAGAAGCTCTACAAAATTCACATGGACCGCAAGAACACCGCAGATGCTGAGAAAGTTCTGCAGGACTATGCCAAAGCGTTTCCCGACGACTTCAAAACTCAAGAGTCGATGCTCGCGGGTCTGATGGATCAGGCGCGCAAAGAAAAGAACTACGACAAAGTGAAATCCTTCGTTGCCGACATCAACACTGGCACCTACCGCGTCTCAAAGAAGTACGCCGATGCCCTTCGCCAGCTCATGACGAAGATCCAGATCGAAGGTGCGCAAACGGCGATGGATAAAGGTGATAAGAGTACGGCGCTCACGAGCTACTTGCGGGTCTACAACAACGCAGAGAGTACGCCGTCGGCCAAGGCCAACGCCGCTTATAACTTAGCGGCCCTCTACTACGAAGCCGGTGATCCGGGAGCGAGCTACAAGTGGGGCGTCGTTGCGCTTCAAGACATGTCGGCTAAAGAGGTGAAGCAATTTGCGGCGTCTTTCCTCACCATCGGTACGAACCTCTTTTTACGTCAGCGCTTTCAGCAATCGGCGGACATGGGGATGAGAACTGTTGCGAAATTGTGCGCTGAGGGTGTGGCAGCTAAAAATACGGCGTTTAAAAACTCGGCGTTCCTGTGGCTCGCTGAGGGCCAGGTGAACCGCACGGAAGAAGTCCTCGTGCTGGGCCAGAAATGTGGCATCGACGAGACAACGCTCAATGAAGTGCGACTTGAGCTCGCCAAAGAATACGTGAAGAACAAACGCTGGGAGTCCCTCGAGCAGATCATCATTCCCGTGAGTAACAGCAAGACCCAAGCTGCTCTTTCGATCACTCACCTCGAAGCCCTTCGTCAAACCTACATGCGTGCCGGCGACACCGCCCGCGCTCAAGAGTTGGGCGCAAAGATCATGCTCGTCTACCGTGATGCCAAGGCGAAGAACCTCGACATACCGGTTGAGGCCCTCGACTTAGTTGCGATGGGGCTGATGCCGCGCCTCGAACAAAAGAAACAGCAGCTCGAGGGCATGACCCTCGCGTTCCCGGAACAACAGTTCAACCAGGCCGTGAAACAGAAACTCGCGATCCTCGACTCATTGACAGTTGACGTGAATGAAATTCAACAGACGGGCTCCGGCAAGGGCATCGTTCGTGCCTACAAGTTCTTAGTCAATTCCTATGAATCTTTCGCCAAAGAGTTGCGCGACTTTACCCCTGAAGGCAAGCCACCGGAGTACGTCGAAAGTTTCCGTAAGGCGATGGCCGGCGTCTGGACACCGATCTTGCAAACGGCACAACGCCGTCGCACCGAGGTCTCCCAGCTGATTCATAAGAACACCATTCTCTCAACGGATAACGGTGAGCTCCTCGCACCTCAGGGCAGTGATCTGGCTCCTCAATATCGCTCCATGGGATCGATGGTCCTGATGGACCGCGGAGGCCTGCAATGAAATTCCTACCTCTCCTCATCCTCTTGGGCGCCTGTGCAGGTGGTGAATCGAAGTCCGGTAAGTCGGACACGAGCATCGATCCGGCGGCGGGTGTCGTGGTCAAAAATCAAGACTTCAATCGTGGGAAGCCGTTGGTCTACTCGCCCCAGCAAGACTACTACCCGAGTCCGAAAGAAGGCGCAAAGTCAGCGCTTGAAAATGAATCGGCGGCTCGTGATCTTAATCGCATCCAAAAACTCACGGGGGGCAAAGATCCACTCGTGGTGATGATGACGAACTGTTATGCGAAGAATTTTGAGCAAGCCTTCAAGGTTGCTGAAAGTGTGTACGATTCGCACCAGAATCTACCGACCTACTGGAACCAAGTGGCGACCTGCTATCTCTTGCAGGGTAACGAGCGCAAGGCACTCCTATTTTACAACAAGGCCCTCGAGGTCACTCCTCAGTATGTTCCGGCGCTCAATAACATCGGCGTGATGTACGAAAAGAACGGGCAAGATCAGAAGGCGCTCGTAGCACTTCAGCGCGCCCTCAAGAACGGTAAATTCACCAAGACCCCACGCTTCAACCTCGGACACCTTTTCTTGTCCTACAACTTGGCCGACGAGGCTTTACCGCTTTTCCGTGGCTTGGCCGACGAAGCCCCTGCAGACGTGGATGTGCGCGCAGGGCTTGCGAACAGCCTCGCGCAGCTCAACCGCTGGCAAGACGCGTGGGACGAGTTCAGTCGGATTCCAGAAAAAGATCGCCGCCGGTCAGACGTGGGTTTAACGATGGCACTTTCGGCGCACCGGCTCGGCAAGGAAGCGCTCGCGCGCGACATCTTGCAGGCCACAGACGTGAGTGATGCGGATCAATCATACGCGGCGAATCTTCGCCGCCTCATTGGGGAATAGCATGAAGCTTCTCTTGATTGTTATGAGTCTTTTCATAGGTGCTAGCCACGCGCAGGTGAAGCGTAAGGTGATCTATGAATACAAGAAGTTTGAAAAATTTGATTTCGAGGAAATTGGTGTAGAAGGTGAGGCCGGCGCGCCCGGTGATCTTTCTGTGAACCCGTCTCCTCGTAAAGACTACGCAAACCGTCTCCCTGAGCGGAAGGATTTCCTACCGGAAATTCGGAAGTCAGCGAGCGGAATTCGTTAAGCAAAAGGACTGATCGTGGATATTCAAAAACAACACAACCAGCTTTTGTATCGGATTAAATCCCGCAATACGAAAACCAAAGTTGACGGTGACGTCATCGGCTCCGGACGGGTACTTCTCGGCCGTGCCGAATCCTGCGACGTGATCATCGACGGTGATGCCGTTTCCGCGGTCCACGCAGTCCTCGAGATCACCGGTGGCAAGGTCCGCCTCTACGACATGAATTCCACCAACGGCACCTGGGTCGGTGGAAAGAAAGTGATCGTCTCTGATCTGGGTCCTGGTGACGCATTTTCTCTCGGTGACGTAGAACTTTCTCTCGTGGCGTACCGCCCAGAAGAGGCGCTTCCTCCAGTGCTTAACTCACTCGAACCAGCCAGCGGTGAAGCGTCCACGAAACATCCACCTGTTCTGCCCTCTAGTGACGACACGGCCAAGCGCCTGCCCGTTGCTCCGAAGGTGGCCGCGTCGGCGATCCCCTACATCGTCTATCCGCTGTCGATGGATCCCAAGGCGGAGCAGAGCGAATACATTTTTGAAGAGCAAGCCGAGCTCTATCCGATCTTTAGCTACGATCCTGCGAAGCAGGCGGTGGAAGTCATCATTCTCTTTCAAGACCGCGTCTACGCCGTGGATTACATTCCCGATCGTGATGGAACCTACCAGCTGGCTGGTTTTAAGCCAACGGGGCAGGATCTCGAGTTCCCTTACCTTGGAAAAACAGAGAAAGTGCCGTTCGTCGAATTGCGCGGCGGAAATATTTCTGTGCACAAACTTCCGGGCTACGAAGTTCTTCATTTGAGCGAGCAGCAGTCTAAAGCCGTGAACCAAGGCATTGGTGTCATCGAACTGCGTCCGCAAGATATTCTGCGAATGCACAAAGGCGATCTGCAAATCTACGTACGCCAGGTCGACGCGCCACCGCGTGTTGCTTTGGCTCCGCTCATGCGCCGTGACCCCGATTTTCGTCGCTGGCTCGTGCTTTTCTTGTTCATGAGTTCGATCATGACCGCGGGGATCCTCGTCACTCCACGAGACGAACTGGCCAAAGAAGAAGAGCGCAAAGAGCTCGCTCCCGAGCGCGTCGCTAGCATCCTTTTACGCCAGAAGCTTGTCGTCTCGAAAGAGAAAGCTGTGGTGAAGACGGAGAACGCTCCTCGCCAAGTGCAGAAGGCCCCACCTACCGCTGTGCCGAAGCCCCAGGAGAAACCGCCGGAAGTAAAACCGGTTGTTCGTAACAGCACCAAAACAAATGACAAACAACAGGGTAGCAAGACAGCGAAAAGCACGGCCCCTGTTCGCAAGGGTAATCCAAGCTCGACGAATAAAGCCGAAGCGAAGATGGGCGGAGCTGCCGCCGGCGCTCGCGCCGAGCAAGTGAAGGTCGGCCAGAGTAAGTCAGCGTTCCCCGGTGTTCAGGCCAAGGGCCCCGTTGAAGTTTACAAGAGCGCGGACTTCGCGAGCTCAGTGAGTTCACTCGTGGCGAAAGGCGGCACACTTTCTAAAGTTGATGGCGTAAAAACAGGTGCTACCGGTTTCGGTGGTGATAACTCATTCGGCGACGGCGTGGCGACGGGCCAAGGTTCGGGATCACTGCAGCGTGCAGCGGTCGCCAACAGCATGGGCTCGCTTACCGGTGTGGCCAACGGAGTCATCGGAACGACGTCGAAAGGTGCGGAAGGTCTTTCAGCGAAAACCACCGTCTACACGGCAGGGATTCCAGCAGAGACCGTTGTCTTGGGGTCGATGGATCCGGACATCATTCGCCGTATCTTGATGGATAACCTCCCTAAGTTCCGCTTCTGCTATCAGTCTGAACTTGAACGCGCCGGTACGGAAGTGCAGGGCGTGATCAAGCTCAACTTTGTGATCGGTGCTTCCGGTCACGTGGCCCAGGCCGGCGTCGATGATGCTCGTGGATTGCCCGCGCCCGTACGTCGCTGTGTGGTCGACGTCCTTCGCGGCATCCAGTTCCCGGAGCCGATGGGCGGCGGTACTGTTGAAGTGAAGCAGCCGATGAACTTCTACCCGAAACGAATCTAGTTTCAGTGACCAAGACTCAGAAATGAGTCTTGGTTCCTTGATGGAAAATCATCTTCCACACACCATCTTCTCGTTTCCAGAGCGAACTGCGCAGGACCTTGCTGCCATCTGTTCTCTGGGAAACATACGTCAGCTGCGCGACTCCGTCGGCCAATAACCGGAGTTGGAAATTCTCTACGCGGATCGCGATGTCCTGCGCCTCTGCCGCAAGCGATTCAATGGTCTCATCCCGTTGCCAGGTCTTCCCCGACGAGCCGAACTCGAAGAAGTCTCTGTGCAGGAGAGCTTCGAGCTGTTGCCGGTCGTTTCTGACTAATTTTTTATGTAGGGATGATTCGAGTTCGATGAGTTCTTCGAGGAGTGGCCGACTCATTCCTCGAGCTTGCGAACCACGAACTTGTATTCTTTGAAGCCGGCTTCGGCACAGGTGTACATGATGCGGCGAACGTAGGAATACTTGAGCGTCTTATCGAGAACAAGGTTCGCGATACCGGAGAACTTTACGGCATCCGGGGATGCTTTCTCGGTTTGCTTGATGCGTTCTTTGACCGCGATGAGTTCGTTGTAAAGAGTGACGATACGACGGCCGTCTTGGTCGTAGATCTTGTCTGGCATCATCTCGCTATTCAGCACTTCTTTGTCATCCACGAAGATCTTATATACCGAGACCTGGATGTTCACACCGCTGGTATTAATGCTCAGTGACTTAGAGTTCGGAAGCGAAATGCCATCTGGAACGTTAATGAGTGCCCGTGTGGCATCGAAATTGTGAATGAGGAAGGCCAAGAGTAGAACGAGAATATCGAGAAGCGATGTCATATCTACTTCGATCGCTCCGATCTTATTCCTGCGACTCATGAATCGTGAACTGCCGTTGCGTGCCATCTTTAGCTCATCAGGTTAGAGAAGAGAATCTTCGAGAAAAGCGTTTCAACTTTCACGTCCATGCCGTCTTTGTCTTTCTTGAAGATGGCTTCGTCTGTTTTCTCGAGGAGACGAACACTGTCCATGACTTTTACAAGCTCTTCGTAAGCGATGTCCCAATCTGGGGTGATGATGATGCTTTCTTCTGTGCTCTTCTCGCGCTTGAGCTGGACGAGCTTCTCGTGCAGGGCCGCGAGGTCGTACTGGCCTTCGCCGGTGCGCTGGAACTTGGCGACGAGCTGGGGATTGATCCCACGCTGGAGCTCGATCTCATTTTCTTTAATGATGACTTGTAGTGCGAGGGGATTCTTATCCTCTGGCACCTTCTCGGTCTCGGAGATGATCGGAACGTCTGAGCCGATCTCCATGATCTTCACGAAGTTAACGGACGAGAGAAGGAAGAAGATGATGATGAACACCGCATCCATGATCGGAGTGAGGTTCAGCCTCTCCATGGGCTTTCTGCGTCGCCGAGCTGTGGGAACACGAATCATGGCTTGGCCTTAGTCGTCGACTTTTTTAGTACCGAGGAGGTCCGAGAGTTTCACAGAGAACTCATCGATTTCTCCGACGATCTTCTCAGCCTTCGCAGAGAGAATCGCGTGGAAAACCATGATGATGATCGCGGAACCAAGGCCCAGAGCTGTGGTGTACATCGCAACCGCAAGACCGGCAGAAAGGATCTCAGCCTTCTGTGTCGGGTCCGCTGCTGAGAGACCGGCGAAAGATTGGATCAAACCTTGGATCGTACCCAAGAGACCGAAGAGTGTTGAGAGGTTGGCGCAGAGAGAGAGGTACGGCAAACGCTGCTCGAGCTTCGGGATGATTTCAAGGGCCGTCGCATCGATGGCGTTTTGAATCTGCTCTGGAGATTGGCTCGCGCGCTTAAGTCCGCTCTTTAAGACTCGTGGAAGTGCCGCCTGTGAGCCTGAGCACACACGAATGGCACCTTGGATGTCATTGGAAAGGATGTAGCGCTGGAGTTCGTTCATAAACGACGGACCGTCGACGTCCATGCTCCGGAGTTTCTTCATGCGTTCGACCAACACCGCGACGGCGAAGGCGAATACAAAAAGGATGACGAACATGAAAATGCCGCCGTCTACCATGAAGTCGATTGCTGATTGAATGAATGACATGAAACCCTTCCTTGGGAAGACATCGTTGAGCTGATGCTTTAATTATGAAGGGTTTTTGAGGAGACACAAGAAGAAAGCCGCGAAAGTGACGCTCTCAATTGAGAGCGTCACGCTCGGATATTAGAACGTGCAGGTCACAAGTTTTGCCCCGACAGGAAAAACCACAGCACGGATGCGGCCTTTCTCGTCGATCTTCATGGTGGCGCGCTTCTCGGTCTCTCCGAGGTAGCTGTCATCGCTCACCTTGGTTCCGGCGCCGTCGGCGTGAAGGTTCGTGAAGCGAAGCTCCGCTTTGTGCTCAATTTTGATGTCGCCGGCCTTACCGCTCAACTCAACTTTTGTCCAAACCCGGTAGGCCGGGTTCTTGAAGCTATCCTCGGTGAGCGTGTTCTTCACTTCGTCGACTTTCACATGACACTTGCTCTCGATGCCATCGACCATGACCTTCGTCTTGGCCGTGCCTTTGAGGATCAGCGTTCCCTTGATCTCATGAGCGTGAGCGACAGAAGCAAGCAAGAGAGTAATAAGTAGCGTTTTCATGGCAGCTCCTAATGGGTCACGGTGCGCTTACCAGTATCAAGCGCTTCGTATTTTTCTTCAGCATCTTTGAAGGCACGACGAGAATCCTGCAGCTCCATGATGGCCCAGTTGTTTTTCTCGATGCCATCGTAGTCGCGGGCCCGGATGTCGGCGGGACGGAAGTACCACATCGGGGTCTTCATCAAGAAGCACAGGCGGTTCCAGGGACGGCTCTCGTACTGCTCGTAGTGGGTGATGGTGTCGCACGTTACGCTCGCCTTCATGAACTTCTGCTTCCACTCAGGAATGGTCACGGGCTTGTCCAAGAATGTTTTGTCCATGACGTACTCGACGCCGCCAGACACGACGACTGGAGCCACGTGGAACCACCAGTCGAATTCTTCCAACTGGATGTAGCGCTTGCTGTAAAAGATGAAGATTTTCTGACCGATGATGCTCTCGCGAACCCACATATCGTAGGCCCACATGTGGGCGCGCTTAAAGCACTGAGAGCGCGACTTGTCGCCGTCGTTTTGTAGGCCGAAGAGGCGCTGAACCTGTTCCATGCCGCCGACATCTGTCGGTGCGAGATCGCGGCGTTCGTTGCGAGTGAAGAAATCGACGTCTTCCCCACGCGCGTCGTCGGGCTTAATCGTATTGATGAAGGCCTCGCCGTTCACTTCCGTGAAGTTGATGCTCACCGTGCGACCGCGCAAGCTTTCGAGATAGGTTTTCATTTCTTTGGTCGAATCGGCTTTGTAGACTCGGCCATCGACAGACGAGAGCACGAGAAGGCGGGCAGTTTTAAGGGAATCGACGACGGTCACAACATTGGTGACGGTCTCGCCTGCGAGTGCCTGGAAGGCACACAGGAAGAAGGTTAGGGCAAGAAAGCCGCGCATGAAATACCTCTCAGATGAATAAATTCACCTTTTAGGTAACATGTTTCCGGATTGGGGGAGCAAAACCTGTAAGATTTACGCGTAGTTTTCGGGGAACAACTGTCTTTCGATGCCTTCAATGAAGATATGGATGATCTTAATATGGACCTCTTGGATCCGGTCCGTGATGGCGCATGGGATGATGAGGGGGACGTCGACCATGCCCTTAAGCTTGCCGCCGTCCTTGCCCAGGAGGGCCACGACTTTCATCCCCTTGGCCTTGGCCGTTTCGACCGCCATGAGCACGTTCGGGGAGTTGCCGCTGGTCGAGATCGCGAGCAGGGTATCGTTCTTTCCGCCCCAGGCCTCAATGTAGCGTGAGAAGATGTGCTCGAAGCCGAAGTCGTTAGCGATGCAGGTGATGTGGCCAGCTTCGCTTATGCCAGTGGCAGGAAGCGGGCGGCGATTCTTGCGGTAACGACCGGTGAGTTCTTCAGCAAAATGGAGAGAGTCACACATCGAGCCGCCATTGCCGCAGCTGAAGACGTGTCCACCATTCTGAAAACTGGTAACAAATGTATTGATGCCCTGTTTGACCAGGGCGATTTGGGCTTCGTCACCAAAGAAAGCATCAAGTGTGCGACGAGCTTCTTGATGCGCTTCTTTGATAAAGTCCATTAGGCGATCGAGTTGATTTGTTTAACGATCTCAGCTTTGGGCTGGTTGCCCATCAAGGTGCTTTTCACTTCGCCGCCCTTGAAGAGGATCATGGTTGGGATACCGCGGATGCCGAAGCGGTTGGCGAGCTCAGGAGCTTCGTCGACGTTGACCTTCACGATCTGAACTTTATCCGAGTTTTCTGCGGCCACTTCTTCCAAGACTGGACCCAAAGCGCGGCAAGGACCACACCACTCGGCCCAGAAGTCCACGAGAACCGCTGTGTTGGCTTTCATCACTTCTTGCTCGAATGTATCGTTAGTGACGCTTTTCAGGTTGGCCATAAAGTTCTCCTATGAGGGCGCACGCTCATTGCAGCGCCACATTATAATCATTCACAAACTCTAGCTGAATACGGTGTTTCCGGCAAGGCAAGCACTTGGAAAACACGTGAACGGTCCGGTATGATGGGCCCATGGACCGTAAATATCTTCTCAGCGTTGGCCCCCAGCGCGCCCGCCTTGCTCGACTGATCGCAAAAGGTATCGACTTAGGACTGGTCGTGGTGGCGGCGTTCATCGCGTACCCCTGGGGTTTGGCCTGTGCCATCGGCTACCTCGCGGTGTCTGATTCGTTGTTCGACGGTCAGTCACTCGGTAAGCGATTCATCGGGTTCCGCGTGGTTTCGCTCGAAGATAACCGTCCCTGTGGCATGCGCCAGTCGTTCATTCGTAATCTGCCGTTCTTGTTGCCGCTGGTGTTTGCCCTCGTGCCGTTCTGGGGGTGGCTCCTCTGTGCCATGCTCGCTCTTCCGCTCGGTTTTCTCGAACTCTATTTTTTGTTCAAGCTCGACTCGGCTCACCGGCTCGGTGATGTGATGGCGGACACCACCGTGGTGGGGAATGATCCGCAGGCACTCGACGTTCGTCGTCGGGCCGCTTTGGAAGCTCGTCATTAAGGATATTCATGCGTCGCCTGATCGTTATCGATGTGAGTAATTTCATCTTCCGCGCCTTTTTCGCCATTCGCCCGCTGAATGCGCCCGATGGCACACCGGTGAATGCGGTTTACGGCGTGATGAACATGTTCCATCGCCTCATCACCGACATGAAGCCGACGCACGTGGTTTGTGCGCGCGACACGAAGGGCCCGTCGTTCCGTTCAGAAATTTACACGGACTATAAGGCCAACCGCAGTGATCCGCCGGATGATTTGATTCCGCAATTCGCGTTGATCGATACCTTGCTTGAGAAGTTGCATCTTCCCACTATTGCCATGCCCGGCTTCGAGGCCGACGACATCATCGGGACCGTCGTCACGAAGTTTCAACATGACTTCGACGAAATCTTGATCGCGTCCGGTGACAAAGATCTCATGCAGTTTGTGAACGATCACGTGAAGATGCTCGACACCATGAAAGAGAAAACCTACGGGCCCCAAGACGTCGAAGACAAGATGGGGGTTCCACCGCATCAGATCGTGGACTATCTCTCATTGATCGGCGACTCCTCGGACAACATACCTGGAGTGCCGGGCATCGGCCCCAAGGGCGCATCAGCTTTGCTGAAAGAGTTTGGCACTCTCGAGGCTTGCCTTGAGCGCGCTGATGAGGTGAAGGCCAAGAAGACTCAGTCCTCACTTAAAGAACACGCCGACCTTGCGCGCCTCTCAAAACGTTTGGCGACGATCAAGGTTGATCTCGAGCTTCCGTACCGTGCCAATGACTTAGTTTTCAAATTTAAGGCCGACGCCGATCTCGCGGCCTATCTCGATCGCTTAGGATTCCGCAGTTTCTTAGCGAAGATCGGTCCAGTGGAAGGGACAGCGCCCGCTGCACCTGCCGAGAAAAAAACAGAAGTGGTGAGCGACAAACTGCCGCTACGTCTTATCGACAGTGCGACGAGTTTAGAAAAATTCCTCAAGGAAGCCTCCGGTGACCTGCACGTCTTTGCGGTCTTCCACGACGAGCTCGATCCGTTTGCGGCGACGACGTCCATCGCCCTTTCTCATAGCAAGGCACGCGCCGTGTGGTCCCAGCCCGATGAGAAGGCTCTCTGGCAGCAATTGGCGAATGCTCAGCGACCTCTCGTCGCCTGGGACCTGAAACCACTGTGGCTGCGTCTGCTTCGTCATGGCCATGAGCTTGGCGAGGGTGAAGACTTGGCGCAGATGTGCTTCGTCCTCTCTCCCGAGGGTCGCCATGACCTTGATACGCTTTCACGCGAATACACCAATGAAGGTCTGCCGGACCTTGTCGCGGAGAACCAGGGTGATCTGCTCGAGCAGAACATCAATCCTGAAGCCCTCGTTGCCCACGTGCGCGTGATCGAACTCGCCGTGGAGAAACTCCTCGCGAAGCTGCGCGAACTCGACGTCGAGCGTCCGTACCGTGAGCTGGATCTTCCGCTTTTGAAGGTGCTCGCGCGCATGGAACTCGAGGGCATTTCCCTGGATGTGCCGTTCTACGCCACGCTCGAAAAAGAATTCGCCACGGAAACGCAGTCCATCGAAAAAGAGGTGGAGGCGCTCGCGGGGCACGCGGTGAACCTGAAATCTCCGAAGCAAGTCGCCACCATGCTCTTCGAGGAACAAGCGTTGCCAGCTCTGCGGAAAACCAAAACAGGATTCTCGACGGATGCCGACGTGTTGGAAGAACTCGCCGCGATGGGAACAAATCCGATCCCGGCGATGTTGATCCGTTACCGGGAACTTGAAAAACTCAACTCGACGTACGTGAAGACGCTGCCACGGCTCGTAGCTAAAGACGGTCGTCTTCACACGCACTTTCGTCCAGGCAACGCAGCGACTGGCCGCCTCTCGTCTGACAATCCAAACTTGCAGAACATTCCCGTGCGCACGGAGAATGGTCGTCGGCTTCGTCGTGGCTTCGTGGCCGCTCCCGGGAAGATGTTACTGTCCGCCGACTACTCGCAGGTTGAACTGCGTATCCTCGCCCACTACACCGAAGATCCGATGATGCTCGATGCTTTCGCCAACGATAAAGACATCCACGCGCAGACGGCCGCAGAAGTTTTTGGCCTGAAGCTTGAGCACGTCACGAAAGAGCAGCGGAACAGCGCCAAGGCGATCAACTTCGGTCTGATGTATGGCCAGGGGGCCTTCGGTCTTTCGCAGACGCTGAAGATTTCTCAGGTGGAAGCGCGCGACTACATTAAACTTTATTTCCAACGCTTCGGGCGAGTGAAGGGCTACCTCGATTCACTCAAAGAAAGTGCCGAGTCGACCGGCTTTGCCCTCACGTATTTTGGTCGCAAGCGTTTCGTGCCGGAGATCCAATCGCAGAACCGCCAGGTCAAGGCCATGGCCGAGAGGATCGCGATCAACAGTCCCATCCAAGGCACGGCCGCCGACATCATCAAACTCGCCATGATCAATCTGCAGAAAGACATCGCGGAGAAGAAACTCAAAGCGCGCCTCTTACTCCAGGTGCACGATGAACTTATCCTCGAACTCCCGCCGGAAGAGCAGGACGTCGTGGCGCAGATCGTTCGTCACCGCATGGAAACCGCCGTCTCGCTGCGGGTTCCGCTCAAGGTCGACATGGGTACTGGAGCGAACTGGTACGAGTTAAAGTAGCCTGCTCACCCTCCGATAAGAGGGTCATGAAATGGTTTCTCTTCCTTAGTTTGTTCACTGTCCTGCCAGTTCGGGCAACGACGTGCAATTGCGAAGTGTTTGCCGTCGCCCCACTGACGGCCTCACAGCAAGTGGATCCCTTTCCTATTGGAAAATACAAAACGAACTACTACGGTGACTACAAAGCGGAGTCACTGACCGCCTGCCGTAAAGACTGTCGTCTTAGGGCGATGGAAGACTACGATGTGAACGCGCTCCAAGAGCGCTTACTACCCTGGACCAACCGATTGGTTGCCAATCGCCTGGCGGGATACAACTGCACGGGCCCGACTGATTTTAAGATCCCCGTGCGCGTGCGGGCGTTGATGGGTAAAGTCTCTCTGGGGCTGACTCACGAGACGATGGTTTTCATTCACCGCGAGCGTTCTTGCTTCTAGTGCTGCACCGGATACCCTGACTCGACCCATAAATCCATCCCCGCATCATCGACACAGACCAAGTTCGCAAGGCCCGCGCCTTCCAAGATACCGAAGGCCGTCTTGGCACGTCCGCCACGTTTGCAGTGAATGTAGATGCGCTGGTAGCTCTTGAGTTCGCCATGGCGTTGCGGGAGCTCGGGAAGGGGAATATTGAGCGCCCCGTGGATATGCCCCTGAGCGAATTCGTCGGGATTGCGTACATCGAGAATGATTTCACCTTGTTTAAGGGCCTTATGCGCCTGGAAAAAGTCGTGAAGTTTCATCGTGGTGTTGCTCATTTTGCCCATCCTGATTTGTTAAGACGGACATTATGGCCCGAGCGATTTCTGACCGAAAAGACTCTTAGCAGCGGGGGATTTCTTGTTAGCCTTTTTCGCCATTTTCATACTCAGTGTTTTTATCTACACCGCGTACACGCTCTGGTGGAACATGGTCTTGCTGCGTCCGTACCAAGGTGACAACGCCGAACCCCTGAGCCTCGATCAATTCCATCGTTTGGTGAGCAGGCCGTTCGGCGCACTCTACATCTGCCACTTCGCTGCGTGCTTAGCGGTCGCGATGCTGGTTCCGCACTCACTCTCTTCGTGGCTCCAGTTCGTCGTCTTCGGGATGGGTTCGATCTTTACGACTTATGCTTTCCAGATGCGCTTATTGTACCCGTGGCACAAGAAGCTCGCGTCGGTCTCACTGGAAGGGTTCCTGCGCTCGGCGCTTGCTTACGTGCGCTTGACGTGTGCGCTCCTCGCTCCGTTCTTTATTTTCCAGCTTCTCAATGCGACGTTGATCGATCCACCCGTTGGACGCATCGATGCCGTCGAAGTCTTAGTGTTCACCATCGGTCGCATCACGGTGCTCTCGCTCTTCACGATTGTCTTCTCCGTGATGTTCATGCTGAAAATGATTCCGAATAGTGCGGTCGAAGAGAAAGAGCATCTCGAGCTTATCCGCAATCGCCTCAGCCAGATTGGTTGGCAGGATGTGCGGCTGCGCTGGATTGATATTCCCGATTTTAACAACGCGTTCGTGGTCGGATTTAAGTGGTTCGGTTTCTCTAACCAGACCATGTTCATTGGCCGCAGCCTGCGTGACCTTCTCACGAAAGACGAACTTGATGCGGTGATTTGCCACGAGCTCGGCCACATGGCGAACGGGCATATGCTTAAAAGAATCACCTACGCCTTCGCGCTCATCTTGGGTCTGGTGATCTCACTGGTGACATCGCTGGCGGCCAGCATGGTTCTCACACTTGCGTTCAGTGACGATCCTGCGACGAGTGCACTCGTCTTTGGTGGCTCACTGTTGGTCACACTTGTCGCCAGCTACATCTTAATCGTGTCTTGGCTGTTCAAGAATTACCGCCGCCAAGAGCATGAAGCAGATGCATTTGCCGTCATGCAGCTAGGGATTCGACTCGAGGACATGGAGAACGCGCTTCGTAAGGTGGCGCACAAGTTCCGGGTGGAAGCGCAAAAGAAGGCGATCTGGAATCCTCTGCGCACACACCCTGAGATTGAAACCCGCATTGAGAACGTGCGCACCAAGATCTCACTGGGCGTGGCCTACGATTGGAACCAATCGGCCGTGAGCCGGATGCTCGAAGTGACGTTTCGGGCCGTAAGTCCGCGCACTCTCGCCATGAGCTTCACGTTGTTTATTCTGACGGGTCTTCTCACGCACACTAATGTGCAACAGAACCGAAATTATCTTTCAATGGTTTCTGATGGTGATCTGGCGAAGCTGGAAAAATACGACTGGCATTCGACCTACATCAATTCCCGCCAGTATTTGCTGTTTGGAGTGACTCCCCTCGAAGTGGCCGTCCACAAAAACAATATGCCGGTAGTAAAATTCCTGATCTCGAAAGGTGCCGACACCGCCAAGGGCTCGGGCTTCTCGTCACCCATCGACATCGCGATGGCACAGAAGAACTGGGACATCCTGGATTACCTCCTCGGGCAAACTTCTGATCTGTGGCTGAAATCTAATTCTCCGCGACTTCTTAAGATGGCGGTGCGCGAAGAGAGCGGTAAAGCTCTCGATACCTTACTCGTGCATCGGCTCCACTCATTTCTTTCAGAGGAAGAACTCGTCGCTCTGGTGGACCGCGTGTCTGCCCAACGCTCTGAGACCAAGCTGCTGGCGCTCCAGCGTGCAGGTCTCGGCGACGGCATCAAGCGTGCACCAGCTTCTCTTCGCAAATAAAAAAATTAGCTGCTAACTAGATCCAGTTAACGTCGAGCTGAAGGCGTGCCTTAACTGTCGTTCCAGTCGGTGCGGCTTCAAGGGAGAGTCTTAAGACCTTGTCTTGATCGATGGGAAATTTGAAATTGCGGATGTTTTCGCGGGTCAGCCCCAGATCAATTCCATCCGGATTCTCACAGTGATCAAAGTCGTACTGCAAACCTGCGCCGACCCAGTAACAACTGAATTCCTGCTCGCCTTCGAGTATGTTCATGTCGAGGCGTACGCGGAGGTTTCCAGTCTTTCCACTTGCTGCTACCACAGTAGGAATGATGACTGTACCATCGCGAACGACAGTATAGACATGGTCAGTGCGGCCTCCGCCGAGACCTGTGGCACTAGCTTCGAATGGAATGCTTTGGGGAAGAACAACATCGTCGCGGCGAACCTCTGAAGCTTTTCCGTCTTCAACTTTTTTCCCGCAGGAGATCAGCATCGCTAGAAGCGGGCAGATGGGAAAAAGTTTTTTGCTCAATGCTAAGATCATGCGTCCCCTTTCCTTGGGAAGGCCCTACTCACTAGGTCCATTGTATCGTGATATCTTTTTCGGCTGTGTAGGGGGGGACTTGAGGATGTGTAAGCTTCTAAAAACTAACGAACGAGCGGGCAGATTGTGCCGCAAGAACCGTTAAGATGGTTCGTTATGATCCTGCTCTTGCATGTAGGTAAGGATGTCTTGGAGCCGAATTGACCCCAGTTTTTCGAGAGGGTTAAGCCGATTAACCACCGCAAGTTCTCCAGCAAATTTGCCTTGCTTGAGTTTCACCAGTGCAACGGAAACAGATTGATCGGGATAGATCATGGCACCGTAGGGGAGAGGCTTCGTCAGGAGCTCGGAAGAGTGCTTGTAGAACGAATGGACCTCGATGTGGTGGAGTTCGTCTTCCTCGTGGGCGGGGAGCTCCAGTCCGTCGAGGTTCGCCATGTACTCGTAGATCGAGCCCTTGAACTGTTTCTCAGCGAGCAGCCAGGCGACGAGGTTGGCGATCATCAGAGGAAGCACGATTCGGTAGTCTCGGGTGATTTCAAACACCAACACGATGGAGGTAAACGGCGTCTTGATCACAGCGGCCAGAAACGCGCCCACACCTACCAGCGCGTAGGCGCCGATCTGGATATCCGATTCGCCCAACACCTGCGCACTCAGCATGCCCCACAAGGTTCCGAAGGCCGCACCGATAACCATCGTCGGAAGCAAGATCCCCCCACTCATGCCAGCACCGTAGCAAAAAGCGGAGATCACGAACTTGAGCAGGATGATTCCGACGAGCATCTGTAACTCGAAAGGCCGTCCCAGGAGGAGTTCGTTCATGAGTCGCGTGCCCGAGCCCGTGATCATCGGGTGATAGTACGAGAGCGCACCAGTCAAAAGCAGGCCGATGAGCATCGGCGTCACCAGATGGTGACGGAAGATCTTCCGCGAGATTTTCTTCACGCCGACGATGTTCCTCACAAACAACGGTCCTGCGAGACCGGCAGCAATTCCAAGGCCGAGGTAAAACAGGAGCTCGCTCGGATGGCCGAGTTTGTACGCTGTGACGACAAAAACGGAATTTTCACCCTTAAACGTCGCTGCGGTGACCGAGGCGACGAGCGATCCGATGAGGATTGGTCCGAGCGCTCGGGCGTTCATGTTTCCGATCATTTCTTCGAGCGTGAAGATGACGGCGGCGATGGGTGCGTTGAACGCAGCCGCGATTCCAGCCGAACAACCGATGTGAACGAGGTCACGGAGTTTTCTTTTCTGGTTGAAAAACTTCTGACCAATGCTCGAACTTATCCCAGCGGAGATGGCGATGGTGGGAGCCTCGAGTCCGAGCGGAATCCCGGCACCGAGAGTAAACACGGTGGAGAAAAATTTCGTCACCCATTCCTTGGCCGTGATCACCCCGTGGTGCATGGCCAGCAGGAGTTTCGTCCGTGGAATACCGGAGCCACGAACCGCGGGTACTTTCTTCGCGAGGAAGGCCGCTATGAGGATGTATCCCACGCCAAAAATGAAACTCTTCGGGGTAAAAGTGCCAATGGTTCCCGCGAGAGACGCAAGAAGATGGAAGGCGTGCTCGAGCATCACGGCGGTAAGCCCGGCAGCAAAACCGATCGCCACTGTCGCGATGAGAAACTTCTGTTCAGAGGAGAGGGAAAACTTGTTCACTCGCCTCATCTTAGTCTCTTAATCGTGTTTTTCAAGGGTTAGGAAGCATTTTCCCTCGAATCAAAAGTTTCTTTGAGGGGGCAACCTTGACACTCGTCAGACCGGTATTACATTGTGTGAGCGCAAATAGAACCTACGTAAATCAATCA
>Ga0115549_1000049_pt1 | contig 89908 bp, 75 predicted proteins | sample COGITO_mtgs_1004_2_FD_87176 | JGI IMG/M metagenome (GOLD analysis project Ga0115549, IMG submission 87176) | Pelagic marine microbial communities from North Sea - COGITO_mtgs_100430 | ecosystem: Environmental > Aquatic > Marine > Epipelagic | place: Germany:Helgoland, sampling site Kabeltonne...
CATTGATAAAAGCCGCAGCGCTTTGGGTCTGAGGCGCAGAGCGGCGAATATTTTATCTTTCGCCTGCGCGTATTGCGCATTATCAAAACTACGATTGGCACTGGCGTAATACACATTTAATTGGGTGCGCTCTAGTAAGGCGGGGTCGATAATTTGGTCATTTAATTGGCCAAGGTAGTTTTCTGCTTTATCGATATCACCTACGGATGAAAAATAGGCTGCTAGTACAGCGACCCCAGCCCCCGTGTTTTCGTCATTAGCCAGTGTTTCAATGCGCTTAACAGCAGCGGCGACTTGTTCGGTATTTTGTGCAGTGCGTAACATACCTTCATAGGCTCTCGTTTGCTGAGGCTCTATTGAGGCAGCCCGACTGTAGGCGTTGAGTACGCTGGCATAACCAACTTGCTTGAGTTGTGCGATGACGGCAAGTTGCAGGGCTACCCGATAATTTTGCGGATCGCTATCCAGCGCAGCTTCATAGAAGTCTGTGGCTTTCACGTAATCTTTTTGGGTGGCATAAAACCCCCCAGCCAGTTGCAACGATACCGCATCTCGCTGGCGTTTCGTGAGTTGTTCGGTGATCAGTTGTTCGGCTTCGGCGATTTCACCTACGCTAATAAGTTGCTGCGCGAGGCGTGTTAAGAGTGCGGGGTCGCTGTTGTCATGAACATACGCTGCACGCAAATACTCTAAAGCTTTGATCGGCTCAGGGGGGCTTTTCTCGGTGTAATAGCTGGCCAGTGTTGTATAGGCTGGAATGATCGCAGGTTCAAGCTCTATGGCGCGCTCTAAGGCATTAACACCTTTGCTTGTATCGCCCCTCATTAACGCAGACTGACCATAAATGGCGAGCAACTTAGCGTCGTTGTTAGTCGCAGGGAAAGCCTCGAGCATGTCCATCACTTGCTGTGGTCGGTTTGAGCGCAAGTTGGACAATGCCGCTAGGCGAGTTATTTCGGGGTGAACCAATTCAGGGTCAATGGTTTCATTGAGATAGTCTGATGCGGTGTCAAAATCACCCTGTTGGTATTGAATAATGGCCAGTAGCATCCCGGCATTTTCAAAATTAGGAAACTCCTCTAATAGCTGGCTTAGGACTTCACTGGCTTTTTCCCATTCACCCAACTGAAAAGCTTGAAGCGCCACACGATATTGTTCCTGGGCAACTTCAAAGCCTGGGAAGGCCTCGGCCAATATTTGTGTATAAATTAAGGCCTCTGCCGATCGGCCCTGCTTAACTAAGACTTCGGCAAGTGCGCTTAGGATTGTGGCTTTTGCAGGCGTGATGGTGTCAGTGTTGGTCAGCTTGATGAGCGAGTCGGATAAATGATCTTCTGCTGTAGAAAAGTCTAATCTGGCAATTGCGATCTTTGCCTGGAGTAGGCCAATATCAATGTTTTCAGAATCAAGTTCGCCGGCCTTAAGCAACAGGCTTTCGGCAGTTTCAAGCTCATTGGCAAGAATTGCGGTATCGGCGAGTCCGAGTAACGCTTTTTGATTGTTTGCATCTTGATTCGATAGGATTTGATAAATTTCTCGAGCCCGATCAACTTCTTTTAAGCCAATAAGCGCGCGCGCTTCTAATAACTTCGCGTGTATCGGTTGGGCATCACTAAAGCTCGGGTTATTTTCAAGTTCGGCAATAGCCGTAGCGAATTTGCCGCGACCTAATAACGCCTCAAGACGTATGGCGATATATTCATTGTTGTTAGATTGCTCAGGTGATTGATCTAACACGCCTAGAGCGCTTTTATACTGGCCTAAATCAACGAGGATCTTAGCCATCAAAATAAACCCTTTTGCTTGCTCTGGCGCTTTTTGGATGACATTTCTTGCTTCAATATTTGCAGCGCGGTATTGCCCCGATTTTAAATACGAATTGGCCTGCTTTACATGAATATCAACCAGCTCAGCGCGGCGCTCATTGGAGGGTTCGCATGCCAGTAAAAAAATTGCGCTTAAACAAACCAAGCTCCAACGGTTCATCGGTTGATTTAGTTTTAAGCGAAAAATGAAAAAACACCAGCCTGAAGCTCGTGCGATTAAACGACCGCAGAGAGCATTGAGTATTTCACGTGCGTCAGGGCAGAACATATGTTTATCTCTTATTTGTCTGTTTAAGCGGGGGTTGATTTAACTTTATTCAATTAGTCATGCTATTTTTAATCGTTAGATAAATCATACTTGTTCATTAAATCGTATAGTGTTGGGCGAGTGACCCCGAGTAGCTTGGCGCAGGCCGACATGTTTCCATCAGCAATAGCCAGCGCAGTTTTAATGGCGCCTTTTTCTGCGTTTTGTCGAACAGTGCGTAGGTTAATAGATAGTTCATCATCTTCAGCTAGTCCTAAGTCCAGCGCATCTATCTTTTTTCCTTCAGCCATAATGACCGCGCGTTTTATTTTATTTTCAAGCTCGCGGATATTGCCTGGCCAATCATAAGATTCTATGGCGGTGGCAGCTGCGGGTGTGAAGTCAGTGATTTTTTTGTTGTGCTCTTGCGAAAATTTTTCGAGCATAAAGCGAGCCAGTAATATTTTATCGCCTTGGCGCTCACGTAGTGGAGGGATATCGACAATAATTTCGCTAATGCGATAAAATAAATCCTCTCTAAAGGTGTTGTCTTTCACCATGGCTTGTAAATCTTTATTAGTGGCGCACACTACTCGTACATCTACTGGGATTTCTTTGCGCCCGCCTACGCGCTCAATAACGCGCTCTTGTAAAAAGCGTAACAGCTTCGATTGGGCGGGCAAAGGCATGTCACCAATTTCATCAAGAAATAATGTGCCGCCTTCGGCCGTTTCAATTTTACCTAATGTTTGTTTATTAGCACCGGTGAAGGCGCCTTTTTCGTAGCCAAAAAGCTCGCTTTCAATTAATGTTTCGGGCACTGCGGCGCAATTGATGGCTACAAATAAATTATCTTTGTATTCGCTTAAGTTATGAATGGCGCGGGCAAATACTTCCTTGCCGGTGCCACTTTCACCTAGTAGCAGTGTGGTGACATTGGTGGGTGCAATTTTTTCGATTGAGCGGCACAGCTTGACCATCATGGGGTTGTTGGCAACGATGCCTTCAAGTGGAGACTTGCCTTCTTCTTGTTGTTTGCGAAGTTCGTGTTCGAGGCGAGCCATTTGGAAAGCGCGCTGCACAATGAGGTCGAGCACTTGAGTGTTGACAGGCTTTTGGTAAAAGTCATAGGCCCCCATGCTAACCGCGCGCAAGGCATTGTCGTAATCCGCATGTCCGGTCACTACAACTACTTTAACACTGGGGTCTATAGCGAGGCTTTCTTCTAACGTTGCAAAGCCTTCTTCAACGCCTTCTTCGTCTGGGGGTAGGCCTAAATCTTGTAAAACTACCGCGGGTTGTTCGCGGCGCAATGCGGCCAGCGCATCGGCTCGATTTGAAGCAACCACTACATTATATTCCTCATAGTGCCAGCGCAGTTGGCTTTGCAGGCCAACATCATCCTCGACAATCAGTAGTGTTTTTTTCTCATCGCCCACTTGGTCTAAAAATTTATCGTTCATAGTTGTCTGTCTGTCGGCCTGTCGTTGCTTGTCTATGGGGTTGATCGCGTGTCAGTTTATTGCCATATCATCGCAGCATTAGTCTGTTCAGAGCTTGCCATGCTTGATGGGGCGCTGTAAAAAGTTCAGGTACTGCTAGCCAGTTTACGATTCAGCATAGGCTATTGGAAGTGTAATAGAGACGCTGGTGCCAATATTAACCTCGCTGGCAACCAAAATAGCACCGCCCATAGCCTGTATGAATTCTCGAACTTGATAGGCGCCAATACCCATGCCCATACTGGACTTGGTTGATTCGAAGGGCTTAAACAGTCGGTTGGTTAAAAAGTCTTCATCCATGCCGCTACCGTTGTCTTCTACTTCTATTTTTACAAATTTTTCTTCATGCTGCACGTTGATATCAATGAAGCCATTATTAGCGGTGGCGTCCTGAGCATTGCGAATGATATGCATTAAAATCATGACTAGCTGGTCTGGATCGGCCACTACAAATCCATCATCAGACTCGCTGCGCAAGGTGGGTAAGGGTTGGCGGTCCGAGCTTTTACGAATTGCTTCAAGCAATAGCGATTTGATGGAGATTGAGCGACGTGCTGGCTGATGAGTGTTGCGTTGCAAGCGCTTTAATAATTGACTCATGCGGTTGACTGAATTTTCAATAGTGCGTATTGCATCTTCAACAAACGCGGGATTTTCTTTGTGTTTTTTTGCGTTTTCAACTACCAAAGCTTGCTGTGCAATAAGGTTTTTTAAATCGTGCATGATAAATGCGGTGAGCTTATTGTAGGTGTCAAATTGCTTTGACTCTGCCAGTTGCTCAGCCGATTGCTGTCGCACAATGTAACCCGCCAGTTGTTTGCCGGCGCTTTTTATAACGTCGATATCTTCCCAAATTAGAGGCTCGTTTTGTTCTTTTTTGGTAAGAAGGAAAAACCCAACCAGCTTTTGCCCAATCATCAATGGAGCAATAATCCAGACATCGGGTATGGCATTAATGTTATCAGGAATTTTTTTAAGGTGGCGATCGTGATCTTTTTTTCCTGAGCTCGTTAGTGCATATATCCAATCTTCTTTTTCTAATGGCTCAATAAAGGCATCGCTAGTGGTAAATTTTTTGTTGGCCATGCTATCGATATTCCAACTGCTCACCAAATCAAATTCACCACGAGAGTTTTTTAGCCACATGGCGCCGCCATGTGCATTGAATACATTACCGACCGATTCTAAGCCGAGTCGAAAAAACTCACTGTCGTTAGATATGCTGGATAATGTTTGGATTAAATTAAGCCAGACGCTGCGATAATCATATTTATGTCGAAAAAAATGTTTATTGACTGACACGCGGATGTTGTCGCGGACTTGGTTGGACATGATAAGCGAGTAGATTGTGGCGAGTCCTAGTCCTATCAGTCCAATTTGAGCAGCTGTGCCCCAGCGTAGCTCGGCCTGATTAATGAAGAGCCCGACGATGATGAAAAAGGTGGCTAAGACAATAATCGGTAGTGCAACCGAACCAAATATAACGACCTTGCGTGATAAAAATATGGCTTGAGCCGGAGGGTGTTTGATGCTGCCTGCCAGAAAAAGTAAGGCAATGGTTACATCGATAAAGCTATGAAAGTAAGTTAAGAGATGCAGCTCAGTGGCCCTGCTTAATATGACCGGGAGGTACAAGGTGTGCACAGCAAGAAACATCAAAGAGCCAATGAGCAGCAATCGACAATCATGCTGAAATTGTTTGTGGCGCAACCGTAAAGCATAAATATTGAGTGCGGCAACAAGTATGAGCGGCGTGTAGGCGCCATAGCGCAAAACTTGTGCGTTGATGTTGAATTGGCTGGTGATGCTGGCTTGGTTGCCGGCTAGTAGTGCAAAAGCTGCACCAGCCAAAATACCGATCGCCCCAAGGCGGAGCCAGCCCGATACGGGGCGCTGCCTACCTTGCGCAACGATCTTAAAGAGAGCCGCTACCCAAAGTGAGTTGCTGAGGAAAAACATCACCCCATAAAAAGGCTGGGAGATGACTTTTAATACTGCAGCAGCGGTAGCTATTTGCATGAGCAAGGCTGAAAAACACAGTAGCTGCAACCCTATATTGGTAGGTACCGGTGATTTTTTGTTGCGCAAAATCGCTATGCTAGCAATAAGTAAAATACTCGCAGCTAGATGGCTGGCAAAATCAATGGTGGAAAAATGGTCGGCTGGCATGGGCGCGTTCATAACGTGGTTATCTAAGGCGCGGAGAAGGGCGGCGCAGGCGTAAGATTAAAGTATAGATCAATACATAACTTTCGGGTAAGGCATGGAAGTTGACACAACCTCCACACTAGACATCACTTGGTGCTTTTGAGCGCGCTGACCATTTTATGCAGCGAGCGATCAAATAGCGGCCCTGATTTCAGTAGTCGGGCCCGCTTGCATTGCAGGTCAAAGGCGAATTCTTTACGCGGTTTTTCGATGGCTTTGAACCCGAGGCGATTCACAAACACATAGGTGTCTGATCCTTCGAGTTTGGCGGCAAGTTTGCATCGAATAATGGTGCCGCTTGAGGGCACTTTAAATTCGAGCCAGCTCCCCACGGGCACCGAATCGGCGCGTTCAATAAATTCATAGGTCAGGGCTTGGTGTTGCTTTTGTTGCCGCTCTAGAGCACTCATTTCTTTCCAGTTTTTTTGCTCTGATAGGGTTTCGAGCGATACTTCTTTGTCGGCCTGAAATGGCTGTAGATCGCTCACTTGCGTGACGTCTTGAGCAGCGCTGCTGACAGCGTTGATCGTTTGATCGATTTTTTCAGCCAGCGAATTAATCTGAGTGCTGTTGAGCGTTGTCTCTTTGAGCCCTTGGCGTAATTTACTCATGAGGTTTTCGCGGATGCGTTCGAGCCGTTGGCGCGATTTCTCATCATTGTGAGGTTGCGAGCACCAAATAAGGTCGTGCATCGTCTGCAGGTGAGACAGCCAAGCAGGGCTTTCGTCACCCTCTTTGATCTGTGCTCGATACAGTACTTGTTGCCAGAGGTTGACGATAAAGTCGGCCACTGATTTTGCCACGACTTTTCCGTCCATAGAATCTTGAATGGCTTTTTGTGCTTTCATTTTGGCGATTTGCTTGCGCGCCTGCCCTTGGGCGCCTTCACTCGTGCGTTTTTCAACGAGCTCGGCTCGCTTGTCAACGTTGGCACTATAGGTTTTTAGCTCTGCCGCGGCGTTACCAAAAGCGGTTGCTATATTTTCAGATTCATTTTGAATGTTATGTATCCACTGCTCCATTTTTTCAAGTAGCTCATGAGCGTTGGTATCATTTTGGCCCACACCAATACTGATACGCGAGAGCTCATTGATAAAGTGCCGGCAAGGGTGCTCAGTATTGGTGAAGAAGCTTTTATCTTTTAAAGCGACCTTTAAAATGGGCATCTGTAAGCGGCCAATTAGCGCTTTGACATTGTCGGGTATGTTGTGATCATCGAGCACAAAGTCAAAAAACATAGCGACGAGATTGATGATGTCCTCATCAATTTTTGCAATACCCAGCTTTTTATCGTCTGCCTGCTCACGGCTCAATAGCTGCCGCATGTAATCGCGTAAATCAAAATTATTTTTTTCGGTGGTTTGGTTGATTGTGCTCGATTGCAAAATATTTAGTAAGTCTGCACTCGATAAGGGCGTGCCTTCGTTAGCGGCTAACAGAGGCGCTCGCCCAAGTTGCAGCCCCTGATTTAACTGCGCTGAGCCGCGTAAGTTCTCGAGTAGCGAGCTAAGGTCGGCGAGCGCAGGGCTGCTATATAGATAGTGCTGTTCGCTATTATCATTGAGCAGGCCCTGTTCGGCAGCCTCGGTAAAGTTGCTTTGGCTGCTTTTTGCTGCAGTTCCGCGGCTAATTTTTTGGCGCTTTTGGTCAATAAATTTTACGCCGAGTTCTTCGAGTAGTGCATTAGCGCTCACATATATTTCGGGAAGTCGATTAACCACAAAGCGTTCGAATTGCTTGAGTAAAATAATTTTGGCTTTGATTTCAATATGGACATTGCGCGAGGTGGTAACAAATAGTTTGATGAGGGCGCCCGCATCAAGAGGGTTTTCTTCATCCTTTAGGGTATGGGGCACCAAAGTTTCTATGCGGGCATGAAATTCATAAAGTGGGTTTTTAGAGGCCGCGCGCGCTCGAGTGGTCATGCTTTTGATCGCCACATCCAGCTCTGCCTGGTCTTCATCAACCAGCGCCAGATCTTCCATCAGGATGTCGTCTAACTTTTTTTGCTCGCCTTCTGGCTGCCCGATTTCTGCAAAGCCTTTGTGCAAGCCTTTTTCAAAATTAGCGCGACAGTCTTCGGTGCGTATACGGACCTCGCGCATCGATTCAAAATACAGGTTTTGCTCTAAATTACTCTGGGCGCGCGATGCGAGGTCAAAAAATAAATCGTCGCAGCTGGCGAACATGTCATCGAGTAAGGCTAGCAGTGTTGTGCTGGCGTGGGCTTCGAGGCGCTTAATGGCTGGTTTCATTGGCACTTAAACTGCAATGAGATGATGGGTGTTAGATGCCCTTTGGCGTTGCGACGCTAGCCATCGTCAACGTGATACCGGTTTTTCCTAAACAAATGACTACTTAACGAGTCGGCGGAGGCTGTTTAGCGATAGTCGCCGAGGTTTAGACGCGTTTATTATAATGGATATTCGCACTTCTGTGCGTGCATGCGCAGAGTTTGTAAAAGCTGATTTTTGAGCCTGGAGGCGTGGAAGCTGGTGACCGGTGAAGAGAGCTAGAGAGAGCTATGAGGTCGGAAATTGATCGGCTTGCAGGGTGATGGTCGCTGATGCGGGTGATATTAAGCCGTTGGTGTCGACCGTAAAAATGTTGATTTGGTAGTTATCGGCAGGCAGGTCTTCAAGTATGTATGAACTCTGTGCAGGCTCTAATAATAGCGTGTCTTTAGGGGCTATGCGCAAGCGCCCTTTGGAGTCTTCGTAGGAGATTTGATAGCCGCTAATATCCGAAAACGGTAGTTCACTTCCGTCGGTGCGCTCCAGTGGCGGCGCCCACGCTAAGCGAACATCAGCTGATACGCGCGCTGGCGCAGGTGGTGTGACTTGATTGGCTTGGGTTTGGACCTGAGATTGCTGGTTGTTGAGTGTGGCGGCCGCATCATCGGCTGGGCTGTTGTTGTTATTTAGGCGGCCATTGCCTCCGCCACTGCCACCACCACAGGCAGTGAGCCCTGTGGCAATTAAAAGCAGCACAATGCTTCGGAGAGCTTGCTGTATGTTTACATTCATCGATTCAGTCTGTGTTGATCGGCGTGCGCAAGAGCAGTGTTATTACATTGTGACTTGGCGTAATACGAGGTGGGGGCATAAGGGTCAAAATTAGCTGTTTTGACTGCACCTAACGACCATAGACGGGGGGCGATTATAGAGCGCGGTGCGCGCAAGATGCAAGCGTTCATGGCTGTGCGATGTTGTAAACTAGTTAGTTATTCTGGTTTGTTAACTACGACACACTTTAGGAGGCGCGGGCCAGCACGTATTCGCCTAGTTCTGCGAGCGCTGTTTTGTACGGCGAGGCGGGTAGCTTGCTGAGTGATTCGTTGGCCAGGACAATGTTTTCAAGGGCGCGGTCGCGCGTATACTGCATTGCTCCAGTGGCTTGAACGATTGAGATAACCGAAGTGATTCTATTTAAGTCTTTGTTTATTATAATACTTTTAAGCTCTTGGTGGTGGGCACTGTCTTGTTTAGCACTGATCTTTAGTGCCTGAATAAGCGGTAGAGTTAGTTTGCCTTCTGCCAGGTCGTCACCTACATTTTTACCCAGTTGGGCTGGATCACCAGCATAATCTAGGAAATCATCAATGAGTTGGAAGGCGAGCCCCAACGATTTACCAAAGGCGCGCATGTGACTGGATATTTCAGGCGTTGCACCGGCTACAATGGCCGCCGCTTCGCAGGCACCAGCAAATAGCTGCGCTGTTTTACGCTCAATAACTTCAAAATAGGCGGCTTCATTAAGGTCAATATTGCCTATTTCGCTGAGTTGCTGCACCTCGCCTTCGGCAATTTTCACGGTCGTATCGCTTAAAACCTCCATAACTGAAAGGTTACCCACGGCCACCATTAACTGAAATGCTCGACTGTATACAAAATCACCAACCAGCACGCTTGATGCATTGCCCCAGTTGGCATTAGCTGTCGGCTTGCCGCGTCGCAGTGATGACATATCAACCACATCATCATGAAGCAGGGTGGCGGTATGTAAAAATTCAATAGCGGTCGCCAGTTTGGCTTGCTTGGCATTGTCGGTGTCGCCAAGAGCGGCGGCAACTAGCAGCGTCACTAGCGGGCGAATACGCTTGCCACCGCTGGTTATGAGGTATTGGCTAATATCTTCAACCAGGTCGATATGAGAGTGCAGTTCGTTGAGTATGAGTTGGTTGACGGTTGAAAATTGCTTGTCAACAAGCGCATAAATCGATTGCATGATATTGGATCCAATAAAAATTGTTGACGCTTACGATACGGCATGGCATCTATTATGGCGCATCGAAAGAGCTTTCACTCAGGGTCGGGTTGCGTGTGAGGTTAGATACGCTAGTAAATGCTACGCGGCGCATCCTAGGCTGACAGGCAAAGAGAGTCAAACTTGCGCAGACTTTATGCCTGCATCAACCCTGGGCCTGCAGCCAGTGCCTTCGGGTGCGCATCTCCCATAATCGACTCAATTAGCGCAACAAAACAGGCCTTATTTTGTGTAAGCTATTAGCGCAAATGGTCGAGCGGTAGCGCTGTTTTGGCCACCACTTTGCGCAGCACAAAGCTAGAGTGCACGCCGGTTACCCCTTTGATTTTGGTCAGCTTGCCCAGTAAAAAGGCTTCATAGTGCGCCATATCTGGCAGCACGGCTTTTAGCAGGTAGTCGGCGGTTTGACCGGTCACAATGCTGCATTCAATCACTTCCGGCAGCTTGCTCACGGCGCTTTCAAACCCCTCAAAACGATCCGGCGTGTGGCGATCCATGCTGATGCTGATCATGGCGGTGAGCGCAAGCCCAAGAGCCTTCTCATCGAGGAGGGTGACATGGCCACGAATGACGCCGCTCTCTTCCAGGCGCTTGACTCGCCGCGCACAGGGTGTGGCCGACAGGCCCACCGCCTCGGCGAGCTCTAAATTGCTGGCTCGGGCGTTGTGCTGAAGGTGTTCAAGAATGCGTTTATCGGTTCGATCAAGTGTTAGCTCGGTTGGTGGCATTGCTCTACTCTGGTGGCTCGCTAGCATTTTGGCCATCTATCATTAATAGAAGCCGTTACGTTGAAGTATATCGCTATTATTTTATTTATATGTAGTTAAATGATCTAAAATTACGTCTTTTTTTAATGAATGCGCATCAATTCACCCGTCAGGAAAGACTATACTAGGAGTCGAGTTAGTCGTAACTTCAAGTAGGCCACAAAGGTATCACCTTATCTGACCGGCCCGAGCCGGCTAGCAGGGCTTATGATCATTGACCACATTGTTCCGCAGGCGCAAACATTTATGACCAATTTTACGCACAAAAAATATCAACCACACTTGCCGATTAGCTTGAAGGATCGCACTTGGCCTGATCAGGTGATTAAAAAGGCGCCGCTATGGTGCAGCGTAGATTTGCGTGACGGAAATCAGGCGTTAATAGAGCCTATGACTGTGCCGCAAAAATTGCGCTTGTTCGACTTGTTGGTTCGCGTTGGTTTTAAGCAAATTGAGGTAGGCTTTCCTGCGGCTTCACAAACTGATTTCGATTTTGTGCGTGCGTTGATTGAAGATGAATTGATTCCTGAGGATGTGACTATTCAGGTGCTAGTGCAGGCTCGCGAAGATCTTATTGTGCGTACATACGAGTCTCTGGTTGGCGCGCAGCGCGCTATCGTGCACGTTTATAATTCAACATCCGTTGTGCAGCGCGAAAAAGTATTTCAGTTAGACAAGGAAGGCATTAAGGCCATCGCAGTTAATGGTGCAAAATGGGTTCAGCAGTATGCCGATCAACAGCCAGGCACTGATTGGATATTTCAGTATTCGCCAGAAAGCTTTACCGGAACCGAAATTGATTACGCTATTGAGGTATGTGATGCAGTGACCGAGGTGTGGCAGCCAACTCGCGATAACCCAGTTATTATTAATTTACCAGCCACAGTTGAGATGACTACGCCTAACGTTTATGCCGATCAAATTGAATATTTTGGTCGCCGTGTTATGCGCCGTGAAGCTATTGTTTTGAGTTTGCATACACATAATGATCGCGGTTGTGCAGTGGCTGCTGCAGAGCTTGCTGTGCAAGGTGGTGCTGATCGAGTTGAGGGTACATTGCTAGGTAATGGTGAGCGCACAGGCAACATGGACATCGTTACTATGGCGATGAATCTTTATAGTCGCGGTGTGGATCCTGAGCTCGATTTTTCGAATATAGATGAAATTATTCAGGTGGTTAAGGCAGTTACGCACTTGCCAGTGCATCCGCGGCATCCTTATGCTGGTGAGCTGGTATTCACTGCTTTTTCAGGAAGTCATCAAGACGCCATTAAAAAGTCGCTGGCCTTGCAAAAGGATGATGAGCCTTGGGATGTCGCTTACTTGCCCATTGACCCGGCCGACTTGGGCCGCTCTTATCAAGAGGTGATTCGCATTAATAGCCAGTCTGGCAAAGGCGGCATAGCCTATGTGTTAGAGCAGGCGCATGGTTTACATTTGCCGCGCTGGCTGCAAATTGATTTTAGTACGATGGTTCAGCGTCATGCCGAGGATTCTGAAAGTGAGGTTTCGCCTGCTCGAATTTGGGAGATATTTAAGCAAGAGTATATTGAGCAGAAAACGCCTCTGGCATTAAATTCCTTCAACATGAAGCATGCCAACAGCCGAGATCACTTAGACGCCGTGTTGTTGCATGATGGAAAAGAAGTTGCCGTTACCGCCGAAGGTGCGGGTGTGGTGGAATCGTTTGTATCGGCTTTATCACAGCTTATAAACAATGAGATTGTGTTGGTTGATTATTCTGAGCACGCTGTGACTAACAGCGCGAGTTCCGATGCGGCTTGTTATGTGCAAATGAATATTCAGGGTCATCGTCTTTGCGGTGTAGGCCTGAGTACCGATATCGTTGCAGCGACCTTGCAAGCGATACTCTCTGCGGTGAACACGTATTTGCGGGATCATCCTGTGCCTGGTTGGAGTGAGGTCTCGGCGGCTGGAGGTGCATCATAAATAGCGCTCAGCTTGCGGCAGGTTTTTGGCATCTGCCCCACGGCTGATTTATTCGTGATAGTTCACTAAGTTGTCCTTCAAGAGGCGTCTTGGTTGGCCTGCGGCGCCTCGCTGTGCTTTAATCGCTCGATGAATTTTGCACAACGACAAGCATACTGCCATGAGCTCGGAATCGACGCCTGGGTTGCTCGCAGGCCCCTTGCCGGCGCCGCGCAAGGCCATCTAGCAGTTGCTCTAGAAGCCGCTTCGGCATCTTACTTGCCGGCGGTACATGCACGTATCGCTGCGGACTCCCCGTCAATGCATGCCACGATGGCGCAGGTTGTAAAACCCAACAATAGCCGTGCGTTAATGGCTGAGTTAGACGGAGGCGATGCTGGTGCTGTATTGGGTGCTGCTGATTCGGTAGCGGCCAAGCCAACAGCGGTGGATTCGGCACTTGGTAGACGTGTGGTAGGTGGCACTACACCGAATGCGACTATTGCTGCGCGTGCGCCAGGCTTCCATTTTGAAATTATGTGTCGTGTGCACGAGCAAGTATTGGTGATCGATGACACGACCGGTTTAAAATTCACCCCTAGCGCTTACAACGATTGGCTGCACAGTATATTTTATGCGCTTGGCATAAACGACGGCCAGTTGCAGGCTGCGGGCGTGAGCAAGGACGATCGACTCACCTGGCCGCCTAGCACTGCACTGGGTCAACCAGTGAGCGGGCCTGCAGCTCAGCAAGCCGCATCCGAAATGCTTTATGCCTGGTTGCAGCGTAAGCTTCAGCAGGCAGGCAAGGTCCTGCAGCCTAAAAAAATCTTAGTCATGGGCACTGCGCCTAGTCGTTTACTGTTGCCTGAGGGGAGTGCGATTGTAGCGGGGCAATGGGCTGCCTTGCCACGGTTTGGTGGACAGTCTGCATTGTTACTGCACGGCAGTAATCGTTTATGGAATAAGCCACTCCTCAAACGTGAGTTTTGGCAGCACCTGCAAAGCGTTGAGAGTTCGCGCTAATGCTATGCGCGGCTATGCGAATGCGCCGATGCCTAATTAGCCTGGTCTGTAGAGCGGGCCTGTGATCGGCTCAGCCACAATTCGGCCAGCAGTACAGGCAGACGTTTCGAGTTTTGAGCACTGGTTGAGTGCTGATGCTGAGAACTCTTGGCAAGTCAAAGATTTTGTTCGCGCCATTGAAACTGATAATGACTCCTTGCTGGTTGTGTGTGCCGATGCTACGCCGTTGTCTGGTGTGGTGAGTCAGCCCACGCCGGCGAGCGTTGCTGGCTTTATCTTGACGCAGCGTGTTCTCGATGAAGTGACGATACTTTATTTGTCTATCGATCCTCGTTATCGCCGACAGGGTTTAGCCAGGCAGCTGGTGCAAGCACTGCAGGTTGCGGTAGGTAGGCAAACTATTATGTTGGAGGTTCGTCAAAGTAATGAGCCGGCGCGCGCGCTATACCAGCAATGCGGCTTTATTCAGGTGGGAGAACGCGTCAATTATTATCGTTCAACGCAAAGCCCGTCGGGGCGTGAGGCCGCGCTATTACTCAACTGGCAAGTGGGTGAGTAAAGCAGCGAACATTTTTCACTAGCTTTTTTTGGTCTGTTTGTTCGGCATGTTTGTTCGATAGGGTTTGTTTAACATGTTTTTTCAACATAGTTTGTTGTTAGGTTCTGTCGGCATAGCTTGCTGATGCAGCGCAGCCGTTTTTTAGCTGCCTATTAATTAATTAGGAGTATGCGTAATGTCGATCGTCCACGCGCCTTGGTGGTGTATAGAAATGCCCGATGAGTGGCAGGCAGAAGAAGATGATGAAGATGAAGTCATACTTATTATCGACCCCGATGATTTGGGCGAGCTGTGCATTACCGCCATTAAAAAGCAGGATGGTTTGATTGATAAAGCTGAGTTACTTGAATTTGCAGCTGACTTGGTTGAGCGGCGCTTGACGAGCACAGACGTTGGCATTGCCGGTTTGACGGGTATTTATTTTGAGTATGAACAAGAAGGTGAGGCTTGGCGAGAGTGGTACTTGACCGACGGCTCGACGATGCTCTATGCAACGTACAATTGCGATAGCGAAAACGCACAAATTGATGCCGCCGTTATCGACCAAATGCTTGAGAGTTTGGTGTTGGTCGACAATAGCGAAGCAGCTACAGAGGTTGAATAGCGGCTTGCATCAATAACGCGTTTACTGCGCAGTTAGCGTGTTGTTAATCCAGGTGCCGATGTCGCGCAGCTGCTCAAGATTAACCTGGTGCTCCATGGGGTATGTTTGCCACGTGACGCTATAGCCCAGTTCGCGGAGCGCTTCAGCGCTCGATTGACCCAGCGCCAATGGTACTACTTGATCGTGCTCTCCGTGCGAGGCAAGCACTGCGATACGGGAGTTGATGCCACTATGCTCTTGTTTGGCCACTTGCGCAAAAGGCATATAGGTCGATAGTGCCAGTAACCCGGCCAGTTTTTGTGAGCTGCGAATGGCCGTGTAATACGCCACTGCGCCTCCTTGAGAAAAGCCAGCAATAATAATATTTTCACTGGGCACACCCAGTGAAATTTGCTGAGCAATGATAGCTTCGAGCATATGCTGTGATTCGGTCATGCCGGCCAGATCTTCTTTTTGATCGATGCTCATACCTTTTATGTCATACCAGCCGGGCATGGACATGCCGCCGTTGATGGTAATAGGGCGGTTGGGAGCTTGTGGAAATACAAATCGTATGGCTAGCTGCTCATTGAGTTTGAGCTCGGGAATTACCGGCGGAAAGTCGTTGGCGGTAGCGCCAAGGCCATGCAGCCAAATAATGGCATGGTCGATGTTGGCATGTTGGGCTGGGTTGTAGATGACTTCTATTGATTCGTTAGACATAGTATCGCTTGTTGGGTTGAGTAAATGAGTGTTTGTATTCGCATTCTTTGACGAGGTACTTGGCGCGACTTCTTGCCGCCAAAGTGCCAAAATCACTAGCAATACTATAACAATAAAGCTTATGCGCAATGCTAGTTGTTTTGAAAAATTGCGTAAGTTTGATGGCACCATGCGCGGCAAAGACCGTTTAACAGGTTAGTAGTAATACGCTTGAGCCCTTATATCTACTGCAGGTATTTAATGTACGTATTTAATGTGGATGTTTAATGGCTCAATTATAATTGCTAAATCCTAGTCTTCATCGTCGACTTCCCGCGCCAAATTGAGCGTACGGGTGGCGAGCCGGATTTCTAACAAAAATAATATTAACGCAATGATCAAAAATAGCATGGTTAAAATGAATAACAGCGCCACAAGCATTGCTAACCCTAGATCAAAAATGTCATCAATGAATAAAGCGGTTATCAAGGTGCACACGGTCAATGCTGAGTAAGTACATAGCCCAATAGCTCGGTTGGTAATAAACGCGCGCTTCATTAATACATGGTGTTCTTGATGGGATTCAAGAGCAGTGGTCGGATCGGCAAGCTTAGCTAAACGGCGGCTGATGACTCGCTCCCGATCGATGATGCGACCCAGCCGGCCCGACATCACCGCTAAAAAACCCGCGATGCCAGCTAACAAGAACACCGGAGCTACCGCAAGTTGAATGATAATCGCGATGTTGTTGGGCTCGCTAAACAAGGTCATACTTTGTAGCCTGCAATAATGGTTGGAATAGCAGTAAAATAGAATTGGATATAGTGGTTATTCATCTGGCGATAGTTGTTGGCATCGATTGTCCAACGCCTCATATCGATGCTAGCAAAAAAACAATGGGCTTGTATATTGGATTCCTTAGTTGAACTTAAAACTCTGCTTTTAGTTGCCTGTTTACTGTGTGGTTGGAGCTTTGAGTCATGGCGGCCGCTGCAGCATGGTGATGAGCGCGCGTTAAAAGTGCGATTGCGGCACGCAGTCAATAATTTCATGATGGCTGTAGTGAGTACGTTGGTCAGCAGAGGCTTGGCCTTAGTGACGTTGTTATACGCTTTGCAATGGTCGCAGCAGCAGGGTGTTGGGCTGTTGGCGGGGTCAGATCTGCCGGTAGCGTTTAATTGGTTGGCTGCCTTATTGTTAATCGATATCTGGCAGTATGGTTGGCATGTGATGAATCATCGTTGGCCCTTTTTGTGGCGCTTTCATGTGGTGCATCATGCCGATACAACGATGGATGTGACAACCGGTCTGCGTTTTCATTTTGTTGAAACCGCATTGTCTACGCTGATTCGCGTGCCTGTGTTTATTTTATTGGGCGTGCAAGTCGAGCATTTGCTCATGTATGAATTAGTGGTGTTACCGGTGGTGTTGTTTCACCATAGTAATATTCGACTCCCTAGCTCGCTCGATCGAGTACTGCGCTGGGTCATTGTGACCCCGGGCATGCATTGGGTTCATCACTCGAATATTCGCGCCGAAACCAATTCTAATTATTCGAGTTTGTTATCAGTATGGGATAGATTGTTTGGCAGCTATCGCACTAGAGATGACATTGCCGAGGTGCAGCTGGGGGTGATAGGCACTGAATATACGTCGTTGTGGCGTATGTTGTGGTTGCCTTTGTTGGGCCAGCCTAAGCAAGCGGATGCTGACGATAGCCCTGCTGAAAAAAGCGGATAAGCTGCTGCCTCTCGCCGATGCTCGCCTCAGGTTATTGTGCCGGTAACACGCACACGTTTGGAGGTTTTTTCGGCAGGAGCGCTGCGCGCCAACTGTACTTTCGCAATACGATTATCAATGATATTTTTCAATGCGATTAATAGGCCCGTTAAAATGAAAGCGCCTGGTGGCAGTACGGCGAGTAAAAATTGAGGGTAGTCTTTATTTAACACCCACTTCCATTCGGCAGCGCCGGCACCAAAAATTAAATCCATATTGGCAAATATTGCACCAGTGCCAATGAGTTCGCGAGCGGCCCCTAATAAGAACAATACCAGTGCAAATCCCAGCCCCATAATCAAGCCATCATAGGCCGCTGCAGGTAGACTATTTTTACATGCAAAGCCGTCGGCACGACCCAGGATGACGCAGTTGGTCGTAATGAGAGGTAAGAAAATCCCCAGTATTTCGTACATCTCAAAGGCATAGGCCTGCATCAATAATTCAGTGCATGTCACCGCTGCGGCAATAATCATGACAAAGGCGGGGAGGCGTATTTCGGCGGGCGTTACGTTGCGAATCATCGACACGCAGCTATTTGAGGCAAACAAAACGAAAATTGTAGCCAGTCCCAGGCCTAACGAGTTGACGACTGAATTGGTCACGCCCAGCAGTGGGCACAGTCCTAGCAGCTGCACCAAGGCGGGATTGTTTTTCCATAATCCATTCAGTGTAAGTTCGGAATAATTAGCCATAATACTTACCGATTGTTGTTGGCAAGGCGATCTGCCATTTTTGCAATTAAGTGGTTTGCTAATTTGATGCTGTTTTTACTGCCGCAGTTGATTGCAGGTTATGTGCGTTTTGGATAAGACGTTTTAAGTAGCCTTTACCGTATTGTTGGTGGTGTTGTAACGTTTGCGCCACCGATTTAGCTAATGCGCGGGGCGTAATGGTTGCTCCAGTAAACCCATCGAATACACCGCCATCTTTTTTAACAGACCATTGATCGATTGAAGGCTGGCCTAGGCTCTTGCCATTAAAGCTTTTAATCCAATTGGATTTGCGCACTTCTATGCCATCGCCAAGCCCCGGTGTTTCGCGGTGTTTAAGTACGCGTACCCCGGCAACCGTGTCATCGGCTAGGTTGATGCCTACTATATAGCGAATATCGCCACTGTAACCATCGCGTGCTGTGGCCGGATAAATCAGTGCGACAGGCTTGCCGTCGTTACGTGCTAAAAATAATGGTTGTGGTTCGCGGTGCCCCAGTGCGTTTTCAAATATTTCGATGTTGTCTTGCAGCATATCGTTGTTATGACGATCAGTAGGGATAATTTCAAGTAGTGCTTTGAGCCGCGCTGCCCGCTGCTGCATAGCAATTTCATCTTCAGTGCCAATGAACGTTGTGGCAATTAAGCCGGTGCAGATTAACGCGAATAGCCCTAGCAATAAGGCATTTTTGCTAATCGACAGCCATAGTCTTGCGGCATAACTACGCATCTCTATCGATGCTGTGTCTGCTTTAGCGGCTTCATCTTTTTCTGGCGTTGATTTTTCGGTCATTGGATTAGGAATGCCCGTAGGTTTTAGGTTGGGTGTAATGGTCGATCAGCGGAGCGGCAAAATTCATTAGCAGAACGGCAAAAGCTACAGAGTCGGGGTAATTGCCCCACTGCCGAATAATAAAAATTAATGCGCCAATGCCAGAGCCAAAAATAATTCGGCCTTTGTTTGAAACAGCCGATGATACGGGATCGGTCAAAATAAACCATGCGCCGAGCATGGTGGCTCCGCTAAACAAATGTAGCATTGGCGAGCCGCCACTATTACTCGATCCTCCGTCGTAAAATATGGCCGCCAACAAACTCAGCGTGACTAACATGCTCACTGGGCCGTGCCAGGTGTAGATTTTTCTATACAGCAGGAACAGCCCGCCGATCAAAAATCCTAGGTTAGCCCACTCCCAAACTAGGCCTCCTTGGGCACCAAACTGGGGGTAGGTCTGCTTTAAATCGCTAATCATTAGTGCGTCGTTTTGGCGCAATAAATCGAGTGGCGTCGCCATGGTAAAGCCGTCGATGGTAGGCAGCTCAATGAGCCGCAGCGCAATGCCAAAACTTTCGATTAGCGTGGGCTTGCTGACGCCTGAGGTGCCAAGCTCGCTCACTAATTCTAGCGGCGCAGCCCAGCGCGTCATTTCAACCGGGAAGGAAATCAGTAGTACCACATAACCGACCATCGCTGGATTAAACGGGTTATAACCGAGGCCACCATAGAGGTGTTTGGCGATGATGATCGCGAAAAACATGCCCGTTAAAATAATCCACCATGACGCATAGGGTGGCAGCGCTATGCCTAGCAAAATGGCAGTGACGAGTGCGCTATTGTCACGCAGATAAAATCCGATGGGTTGCTTGCGAAGACGCACTGCCCCTGCTTCTAATGCGAGCGCAAAAATGATCGATAACACGATGTTGGTGAGGGTGCCCCAGCCAAATCCAATGGTCAGTGCAGCTATCCCAGGCAGGGTGGCTATAGCCACCAGCATCATCACTGAGCTAGTGGATTGGCTTGTATGCGCATGCGGCGAAGTTATTTGCACTAACGGCATAAATTAAAGCTGATCCTTACAGGTTTTAAGTAGCATCATGAGCATCGAGTGCGGCGCGGGCTTGATTGAGTTTACTCTGGCACTTGTCAACGGCGAGCTTAAAGGCATCAACATTGCTGTCTTGCACGGTTTCGGCATTGGTTAGCTTCAGCCTAGCCTTTTCCAGTCGTGCTTCGGCCGATTCAACCGCGCGCTGTAAAACTGCAGCGGGGTTTGCCGCGCCTGCCTGTTCTTGCTTGGCGCGTTTAGCTAGGGCTCTTTGTACGGGGTCATCGATGTCAGTGGCTAGAGTAGCGGCAGGTATTTGCTCTGGTGCCGAGGCGTTTTGGGCCGCCTCAAGCGCTGATTTTTTCGCGCCAACTCGGGCGAGCGCTGCTGCCACGGCAGCCGCTTTAGGGTCCTGCCCGGCTTGCGCTGCCTTATTGGCCGCGGCTTTGGCTTGTCGTGCTTGGCGCGCAGCAATTTTTTCTGCTTCGAGACGATCTAGCCGCTCTTGTCGAGCGTCGAAACGAACTTTTGCATGCTCGGCTTGTTGCATATCGGCATCGCGCTGGCGAATTTCGGCTTTAGATGCGCGATAGTATTGCACCAATGGGATGTTACTTGGGCAAACGTAAGAGCATGCGCCACATTCAATGCAGTCGGCAATATTGTGTTGCTCAAGTTTTTCGAGCTCTTTGCCTTGTGCAAACCAAAATAATTGTTGCGGGAGTAGTGAGGCGGGGCAGGCTTCGGCACATAGGCCACAGCGGATGCAGGCTTGTGCCGGAGGCGGGCTAGGCAGCTCGGCTTCGGTAGGGGCCAGAATGCAGTTAGTGGTTTTTACTACCGGCATAGTGATATCGAGCAAGGTGAAGCCCATCATTGGCCCGCCCATGACTAGTCGATTGCTGCTGCTGCTGGCGTTATAGCCACTACGAGCCAGCAGGTATTCTACCGGGGTTCCTAACAGAACTTCAAAGTTGCGTGGTTGTGCGACAGCCTGCCCGGTGACCGTAGTGATACGAGAAATAAGCGGCCGGTCATTAATGACGGCGTCGCTAATCGCCACCGCTGTACCCAAGTTTTGGCAAGCGATACCTAAACTGGCTGGCAAGCTACCGGTAGGCACTTGCTTGCCGGTGAGTATTTCAATCAGCTGCTTCTCGCCGCCTGACGGATATTTAGTGGGGAAAGTAATGACTTCGGCAGAGGTAGGCTTGCCAGTTAGCGCCGAAAAATCATGTTGTTTTAGAGCGTCTTGTAGACCGGCTACGACATCGATTTTGTTGTCTTCTACACCCAGTAAAATTTCTTCTGGTTGCACGAGTTTTGCGAGTATTGCAATGCCTTGAGCTAGCTTGCGGCTCTGTTCGCGCATGAGAACATGGTCAGACGTTATGTAGGGTTCACACTCGGTGCCATTGAGAATCAAGGTTTTAATGTTGCTCGGCTCGCGCATATTGAGCTTGATGCTTGTAGGGAAGCCTGCGCCGCCCATGCCAGCAATGCCATGATTGCGAATTAATTCAACCAACGTGGCCTTATCGAGTTGGGTGAAGTCACGGGTGCTAGGTGGCTGATGCCATATGTCTTTACCGTCGGTATCAATCACAATGCATAAGTCATCGAGGCCTGATGGATGGGCAATGGGCCTGTCTTCAATAGCAGTAACGGTGCCTGAGCTGGGTGCATGAATGGGCACACTGACAGCCCCAACCGCTTCTGCGATGCACTGACCTTTCAAAACAGTGTCACCTACCTGCACAACGGGTGAGGCGGCGGCGCCAATATGCTGTGAAACGGGCAAAATCAGCTGCGCAGGAATGCCGGCAAACTCGATTGCATGCTCCAGTGATTGAGTTTTGTTTTCGGGCGGATGAATGCCGCCGTGGATGTCCCAGACTTTTCGCATGGTTTATGAATGACCTTTGCGGTTGGGTAGTATGACCATCACTTGATTGTTAGGCAGCAGCATCTTTTCTCCCAAGCTCACGATCAGAGGCAATAATTGGGCCGGCGTTGATGGTGGGATTGGGTAAATCCCAGCTCCACGCATTCTTGCCGGTGACTACAGGTAGCATGTCAATACAGTCAACAGGGCAGGGCTCAACGCATAGATCGCAACCGGTGCACTCGCTGACAATAACAGTATGCATGAGCTTGGCTGCGCCGAGTATGGCGTCTACTGGGCATGCTTGAATGCACTTGGTGCAGCCAATGCACTCATCTTCACGTATGTAGGCTATCTTGCGGCTATCTTCCATGCCATGCTCGTCATCTAAGGCAATGACCTCTACATCTAACAGATCGGCTAGGGCGTGAATGCCTGCTTCGCCACCAGGCGGGCACTTGTTAATTAGATCGCCGTTAGCAATGGCTTCGGCATATGGCTTACAGCCCGGGTAGCCGCACTGACCGCACTGAGTTTGCGGAAGGATGGCATTAATTTGATCAACAATCGGGTCGCCTTCCACCTTGAATGTGATGGCACCAAACCCCAGTACTGCGCCAAACACTAGGCCAAGTGCCAGTAATGCGAGCACAGCGGCTAGAAATGGATTGGTGAGAATGAATTCAAACATGACAGGGTATCAGCATCATTTAGACTAAACCTGCAAAGCCCATAAAGGCCAGCGACATTAAGCCCGCAGTAACCATGCCTATGGCAGAGCCCTTAAAAGGCTCTGGTACATTCGCTACGGTGAGTCGCTCGCGCATGGCCGAAAATGCAATGAGGACTAGCGAAAATCCGGCTGCTGCGCCAAAGCCATACAAGGCCGACTCGACAAAACCATGTTGCTTATTTAGGTTAAGTAGCGCCACTCCCAACACGGCGCAATTGGTGGTAATAAGCGGCAAAAAGATGCCCAACACTTTATAAAGGAGCGGGCTAGATTTGTGCACGACCATTTCGGTGAACTGAACCACTACGGCTATAACTAAAATAAAGGCAATGGTACGCAGGTATTCTAGCCCGAGCGGCTGCAATATATAGGCATAGGTAAGATAGCTACATATAGAGGCAAGCGTTAACACAAAGGTCGTTGCGGCTGACATACCCACAGCAGTTTCGAGCTTGTTTGAAACGCCCATGAACGGGCACAGGCCCAAAAACTGGACTAGCACGAAATTGTTGATAAATATTGCGCCAATGAGCAGCGCAGCATATTCGCCGAGCATAAAAGGAATTGCCTTGTAAAAACCGCTATAAAGGAGGCGCATTATACGGGTGAAATAGATAGGCGGCCAGTTAGAGCAGCATGCAGTATTGGTTATGAATGAGGTGTTTATCGTCAAATCGGCTTCTCACCCAGTCGCCACTGGGCTTGCCATTTTGGCGACGGACGAGCTCGATGGTCATGGCGCAATAATAATCGCGATAACTGAGGCCGGCGCAAAAAAATACACGCAAAACACGTCAGTTATGAGTATCCTTACACTGACCTATACAGGCCATTGAGGTCGGGAAAGCTGTGGCTTTTTTGTACTGTGCGATCACTGTTATCAAGGAGTTTGTCCGATGAGAATCAAACGATCTTGCTTTATTTTGGGTGTGTCTTGGTTGTGTTTTAGTACCCTATTTGTAACCAGCTGCAGCGATATTGCGCCGATGGTTCGCAAAGTCACCTATCCGCCTGATTTTAACTATGTCAGTGGCGAGGATTTGCGTTCGCGTATGAACCAAATGGCTGCTCAGATCCAGCTGTTGGACCAGGCTTTATTTGACACGACAGGTGCCGAGCCGGATCGACAGCGGCAAGTGGTAGCGGTACTGCGCCAGATTGAAAAAGTCGGGTCGAGCTTGAGCGCCGGTGAGGCGGGTTCGAGTCATCCTTTTTTAGAAGATTTTATGGATGAATTCGTGGCCGACGTGGGGCAGGCGCGCAATGCTGCGGCCTTGTCGCCACCGCGCTATTATCTCGCCGGCAGAGTTACCGGTAGCTGTGTTGGGTGCCACAAAGTTAACCGTTAATGGGTTCAACGCAAGAAATGCGTCGTTAATGCGTCTTATCCAAATGCAATGAGTATCCTGTTGTGCCTAAACCCCTAAAAAATGAAGACATTGTTACCGCGGTCGAGCGGTGGGTAAGTGAGATGGTGGTGGGGCTAAATTTATGCCCGTTTGCTAAGCGTGAATGGGTAGGGCAGCGGATTCGTTTTGTGACAACCGATGCGCAGACTCCCGAGCAACTACTCGATGCTTTGCAAGCCGAGCTCGCGCGGCTTGACCATGACCCTTCGGTTGAAACAACTGTGTTAATCCATCCGCAAGTATTAACGGATTTTTTTGATTACAACGAATTTTTAGGCGCGGCTGATGAGTTGCTTGTGCAGACGCAGTACGAAGGTATTTATCAAATAGCGAGCTTTCATCCTAATTATCAATTCGCTGGCACTGATGTAGACGATGCTGAGAACTTTACCAATCGTTCGCCGTATCCCTTGCTGCATTTATTGCGTGAAGATAGCCTTGCGCAAGCGATTGTCGATTATCCTGATGCAAGCGAAATCCCTGCGCGTAATATTGCCTTGATGAATCAGATGGGACGAGCACAATTGGCAGCATTGTTGCTGGCTTGTACTGCTTGGGACGAGTGATTTTTGCATAATGTTCGGTCATAAAAATGCAGATGATTAATTTTTGGAATGGCAATAAATCCGTTGCAAGGCAGTGCTATGAGGTTGAGTTGTTACAGGCGTGTCTGAGTGTAACTGAAAAGGATTTTGGCGCAGGCAACTTGCATGTTGATAATACCGATTACCCGTTGGCAGAAGATGAAGGCGCTGTATTTGAGCAAGGCACTGATATTTTGGTAACGGTTGCCGGTAATGTGAAATTTTCCAGCAAGCCAAAAATAATAATTGAACAACCGCTAGCTAAGGGCTTATTAGGCTTTCGTTTGCTATTGGTAAGGGCTGATTCGCTCGATTTTTTCAAACAAATAAAAATAGCTAAGCAGCTTCAAGAAATTTCAATTGGCATCCCAAAAACTTGGTCCGACGCCGAGCTGTTCCGACATAATGATTATGCTGTGGTTGAGGATGGAACCTTCGAGGAGTTGTTACCGCGCTTAAAAAGCAAGGCCTTTGAGTACGCGGCTTTAGGCGCCAATGAGATAGAAGAATTTGTTGATGCCCGAGTAGCTGCTAAAGATGGCGTTTTTATTGAGCCAACCCTCATGCTCTATTATCCGTTCCCGTTGGTTTTTTATATTCACCGAGCCAAACCGGATTTGGCTCGGCGCGTTGCTGATGGGTTGCAGATAATAATGGCTAACGGTGAGCATGAGCGCTTATTTGTCAAACACCATGGTGATGTTGTAGCGCGATTACAATTGCACAAGCGAACCGTTTTTCATTTGCATAACGCTGCAATGCCGCAATCGATGGCTGCCTTCACATCGCCTTTGTTTCATAGAGAAACTGCGCGCGATTAGGTGACTCGCATGCCAGGCACTGCGCCTGCGTGAGGCTCAAGAATAAAAATTCCATCACCATCGGAAGCTGCCAGTACCATACCTTCAGACATGCCAAAGCGCATCTTGCGCGGCTTGAGGTTGGCAACCATTACCGTGAGTTTTCCCTCAAGGTCACTGGGTGCATAAGCCGATTTTATACCTGAAAAAACAGTACGCTGTTCGGTGCCCAAATCAAGCGAGAGTTTGAGTAGCTTTTCGGCGCCCTCAACATGCTCGGCTTTTGTTATGAGTGCGATGCGCAGGTCGACTTTGAAAAAATCATCAATTTCGATTTCATCGGCTATGTCTTGTGCGTCTGTACTTGCACTTGGTTTTTTCTTTTTCGTCTTTTTCGGGCTGTTCTTTTCAGAAGGCTCGCTTATTTTTTTATTGTCGTCTAACAGGCTTGTAATGGTTTTTACATCGAGGCGCTGCAGTAGGGGTTTGAATTTGTTAATGGTGGCGCCACTGAGTCTAGAGGTATTTCCCTGCCACTCTAGCGGTATATTCAAAAAGGCTTCTGATGCTTCGGCTAGCGCCGGCAGTACGGGTTTGAGATAGGCAATTAATTGTGCGAAAGCCATGACGCCGGTGGTGCAAATGGCCTGCAGTTCGGCTTCGCTATCATCTTGTTTGGCAATCACCCAGGGCTTGCGCTCGTCGATGTATTGATTGGCTTTATCGGCAAGCGCCATGATTTGCCGCATAGCTTTACTGAACTCTCTTTGTTCGTAGGCATTGGCTATGTCATCGCCCGCTTGGGCTAGTTCATCCATTAGGTTGAGGTTTTCAGCTTGAATAGCTAGCGTGTTGTTAAAGCGCTTGCCGATAAAGCCTGCGCAGCGGCTGGCTATATTGACAAGCTTGCCCACTAGGTCTGCATTGCACTTTTGTACGAATTCTTCAAGGTTGAGGTCGATGTCATCCACACTGTTGCCTAGGCGCGCGGCAAAAAAGTAACGCAGGTACTCAGGCTGAAAATGTTCAAGATAGCTACGAGCAGTAATAAAAGTGCCTCGCGACTTTGACATTTTTGCGCCATCGACGCTTAAAAATCCGTGGGCAAAAATGGCTGAGGGCAGGCGTAAGTCGCTAGCATCCATAATCGCTGGCCAAAACAACCCGTGAAAGTTGATAATGTCTTTGCCAATAAAATGATACAGCTCGGTCCCCGCTGCCTGCGCACTTTCTTTGTCCCAAAACTCATCAAAGTTGATATTGCTGCGTTGACAATAATCTTGAAAACTTGCCATGTAACCGATGGGCGCGTCGAGCCAGACATAAAAATACTTGTCGGGGGCCTCGGGTATTTCAAAGCCAAAGTAGGGTGCATCACGGCTGATGTCCCACTCAATTAAACCGGCTTCTAACCATTCGCGCAGTTTATTACTCACTGCAGGCTGAAGTTTTTTGTTGTTGAGCCAGGTATCTAAAAATTCTGCAAATTCTGGCAATTTAAAAAAGTAATGCAGCGAATCTTTTTCAACGGGAGTTGCGCCGGAAATCGTTGAGAACGGATCGATTAGGTCAACCGGTGAATAAGTTGCGCCGCAGGCTTCACAATTATCGCCGTACTGATCAGCGGCTTTACATTTGGGGCAGCTACCTTTGATATAGCGATCGGCTAAGAAAAGTTGTTTTTCAGGGTCAAAAGCTTGGGTGATAGTGCGTTCAGCAATAAAGCCGCGTTCTTTTAGCTTGAGATAAATTGAATTTGAGAAATTACGATTCTCATCAGAATGAGTTGAATAATAGTTGTCATGGCTAATAAGGAAATCATTAAAGTCGGCAATGTGTTCGGTGCGAACTTGCTCGATGAGCTGTTCAGGGCTGATGCCTTGCTCTTCGGCCTTGAGCATAATTGCAGTGCCATGCGTGTCATCAGCACACACGTAGTGACACTCGTTGCCACGCATGCGTTGGTAGCGCACCCAAATATCGGTTTGAATATGCTCTAGTAAATGGCCAAGATGGAGGGAGCCATTGGCGTAGGGCAGCGCGCTGGTAACAAGAATACGGCGCGGAGAAATCGGTGCGGTTGTGTTCACTTGAAGACTCAAAAAGGGTTGCTATTAGGGCGGCCAATATACCTTTTTTTTTGCCAGGCTACACGGTAATCGTGCCGGTGGTAGGCCGGTGACGCTTTTCAATGGCGGGGCGCGCAATAGAATTACAAAGGCAGAGTTTTCGTGTCGATCGATGCGCTGCCAGGGCCCAAGGTTTTTAACGCTTCCATTAAGACGTCATTGGCGGTGACTCTATAGGCCGTAAGTTTGCCACCGTAAAGGCTGATTGCTTGCGGGCGCTGAGCATTGTCGGTGTGTACGATGGTATCGCGTGCCTGACGTGAAAACGGTCGATTAGTACTGGCGGCATGCTCTTCTGGTTGCGGTAGCACGCGCAGCCCAGCCCAGCGCTTTATCAGCTTGCCGGTGTAATTAGGAAAGTAATGCAGGAGCGTTTTGTGGAGGTAATCCACTTCGACATCACTGGCTAGCGGGCTACCGGGGTCACCGGTATGCTGTGATTCGGTGGTGCCAACCATAGTATGCCCTTGCCAAGGCATGACGAATACCGCACGTTTGTCGATAGGGCTTTCAATATAAAAAATGCCGTCATTCAGCGGTGCGTCCAATTCGATATGCGTCCCTTGTACGAGGGCAATGTTAGGGCCGCTACCTGCGTAAGTGATTTTGCTTTGTACTTGTTCTACCCAGGGGCCAGCTGCATTGACCACTACGCTTGCTGTTACCTTATGCGATGTCGATGCGTTTAAGTTGGTTTCGTGGGTGGCTTGGGTAGTACAAGAAAATTCGATGTCGATCGTGCCTAAGGTATTGCGATCGGCTTGGTGAAAGGTAGCGTCTTCTACAATAGTTGCCCCCAGTTTTGATGCTGATTGAGCAACCAATTGAGTCAGTTGCCGGTCATCGGTTTGTGCATCAAAGTAGTGGTACACGCAAATGAGATCTTGTTGTTTGATGCCTCCCAGCGAGCTCCATTTGGATTTGGGCACATAGCTGAAGCGGGCATCTCGGCGCAAATTACCCAGCAGCGCATATAAAGCGAGCCCGGCGGCCATTTTAATTGGGCCGACCCGTTGCGAACGGTAAATAGGTAGGTAAAAACTTTTGAGTTTCACTAAATTGGGCGCCACTTTACAAAGCACAGCGCGCTCGTTAAGCGATTTGCGCACCAATGAGATTTGAGCGGTTTCTAGATAGCGTAGCCCGCCGTGTATCAGTTTGCTCGAGCGGCTAGACGTGCCCGAGCCCAGTGAGTTTTTCTCGAGCAGCAAGACGCTAAACCCTTTGGCCGCGAGTGCTTGTGCGCAGCCAACGCCTTGAATACCGCCGCCAATAACAATGGCGTCGTAGTGACTACTAAACGCCAGATTTTTGCCGTTGGTTGGGCCGGCGGTGTTGGGTTGGTTTTTTGAATGCAATTTTGCAGCTCTGAGTGAATTCGATAGCCTAAAATGATAGTCTAGGCGCTGTGCAAGGAAACGTCCTGTAATAGCAGCTCAACATGGTAATTCTGTATGAAAATTGAATACTACCCCATTCATGGTCGTGGTGATGATGGCTTGAAATTTCAGCTTGCTCGCATTGCCGACGCGTCCGGTAATGTCTATAAAGGCCAGTATGATCAAGCTCGCCATTTTGGCTCGGAGGCAGAGTTGAAAACTTATCTGGCGGATCTGGTCAATGTTAGTGAAGCAGAGCTTGAGATTTCTAAGATGAATCTCTAGTGATTCAACGAAAGTGGGGCGTTATGTGTCGATCGATGATGGGCACAAAAAAGGTTTAGTGTGGAGCTTAGCGGTAGCAACCGCGAATTAGCAAGGGTTTCGCGGTAGAGCCCCATAAAAAAGCAAGGCCTATTGGTCTTGCTTTTTTTATGGGTTGATGGTTTTTTGCGTTGCGAATTTCTCGATCAAGCACTGATTCAAAAGCTACCGCTAGCTAGGCGTTGTTAGAAAATCAGCTTCAAGCCTAGCGCAAGATAAGCCAGTGAGATGGCTGCGCCTACCGCCGTCATGAGTTTTTCGCTCATGCCGATCTTGTGCGCGTAGTCTCCGGCAATTTGCCAGCCGGCTAAAATTGAATTTAGGCTTGCCGCAACCAATACAAGCACTAAGAATACGCGGCTGATGTCTCCGGTGAGCGCATCATTGAGCGTACTCGATGTAACGCCATTGATGAGTGTGGCGAGCAGCCACAAACCGAATAAAACCACTAGCGCATTACTGGCGCGCTGAAAAATCCATTGCTTTACGCCCACAAGTAAACTCCTGCTAGTACAGTGAAGGTGGCTCCGAAGGCTAAAGCTGCCCAGGAAATACGTTGGCCGCCTGCAAAATCCTCGCAGTAACCCAGCTCCTGCACAATATGCTTAACCGTGGCGGCACAATAGTAACTAAAGGCTGAAAGCAAGCCCCAGGCAATAAACTGCGCTAAAAAATTATCGGCCATCAGTTGTGCAAACCATACTGCCCCTTCAGGCGAGCTTTGCACCCGCTGCGCCACAAATAAAGCAATACCCAGACCCACCCAAGAGATGACCGCACAAATGCGATGCATTATTGAAGCGATAGCGGTTATTGGAAAGCTAAATTTAGTCAGGTCTAGGTTGACCGGACGCGTATCTTTGGCTGCCATTTAAAAACCCCGTAACGTAATTAAAAGTAATGCTGTGCTTGCGATCTGCTGATGTTTACTCAGGATAGTCGCGCGCAGTGTGGCCTGTGTACAATTGGCGCGGTCGGCCAATTTTAAACGACGCCGAATGCATTTCATTCCAGTGTGCAATCCATCCGACGGTGCGGCCTACGGCAAACATAACCGTAAACATACTGGTGGGAATGCCTATCGCCTTCAGGATAATGCCAGAGTAGAAGTCTACGTTGGGGTAGAGTTTTTTCTCGACAAAATACGGATCTTCTAAAGCAATGGTCTCTAGGCGCTTGGCGATATTGAGCAGCGGATCGTTGGTGATGCCTAGCTCTGCCAGTACCTCGTCAGCGGTTTCTTTCATTACTTTGGCGCGCGGATCAAAGTTTTTGTAAACGCGATGGCCAAACCCCATCAGTCTGAAAGGGTCGTTCTTATCTTTGGCTCGCGCTACAAACGAGTCAATATGCGACTCGTCACCAATTTCCTCGAGCATTCCTAATACAGCTTCGTTAGCCCCGCCATGCGATGGCCCCCAAAGTGCAGCAATACCGGCTGCGATACAGGCAAAGGGATTGGCGCCCGATGAGCCGGTTAGGCGTACTGCCGAGGTTGATGCGTTTTGTTCATGGTCGGCATGGAGCATGAATATCCGGTCCATCGCCTTGGCAATAACCGGGTTGACTTCGTATTTTTCGCAAGGGTTACCGAACATCATATACAAAAAGTTTTCTGCATAATTGAGGTCGTTGCGCGGGTACATAAACGGTTGGCCAATACTGAACTTATAGCTCATGGCCGCCAGCGTTGGCATCTTTGCGATGAGTCTAAATGCGGCTATTTCGCGATGCTCTTCGTCCGATACTTCAAGCGAATCGTGATAGAACGCCGACAAGGCGCCGACTACGCCACAAAGAATAGCCATTGGATGAGCATCGCGACGAAAGCCCTGAAAGAAAGTGCGCAGTTGCTCATGAACCATTGTGTGACGGTAAACGGTCGATTCAAATTTTTCTTTTTGCGCTTTGCTAGGTAGCTCGCCGTAAATGAGTAAGTAGCATGTTTCAAGATAAGTAGAGTGCTCGGCAAGCTGCTCGATGGGGTAGCCTCGATGAAGAAGCACGCCCTTATCGCCGTCGATAAAAGTAATTGATGATTCACAAGCTGCCGTAGAAACAAAGCCCGGATCAAAAGTGAAAAAATTGTTGCTCGTTAGTTGGCCTACGTCAATGACGTCTTGGCCGAGGGTGCCTTCATAGATTGGCAATTCAATGGTTGGACCATCTTCGATCGTCAACACAGCTTTTTTGTCAGATTTTGCGGGCATTCCTAGTTTCCTGTTCCTGATGTTCGGTGGGGCGAAATTTTTCTTACGCGGCAGTGCCGCGCAGTTTGTAAAGTTGAGCTTTAGCCTGGGCAGCCAACCGTTGATAGCCCCATAGAGCTACGATTGTAGGCGCTATGTTTGTGGCTAAACTTGTTAGGTTGTGACTGCGGATCGCGGCGTTCACGACTATGTTTGAGTTTTTGCAATACTCATTAGAGCTATGCAAGCCTGCTTGCGGCTGTGTCATACTCCGGCCTACTCGCTCAGTTAATCCTAGCGGTATTTACCGTTGCGTGGTGAAAATCACCCATTAAGCCAAGCAAGGGATTACTTTTCGGCCATGTTTATCAACAGCGCCGACGTGCAAGGCACAACTATAGGGCCAACGGGTGTTTTGTCAATGCTCAGCCGCGTTTTGTCTGCAGCCTCAGTGCCGTGACGGGGTGGATGTAGAGTCAACCATTTTTCGGTTAGCTCCGTACAATTACCTTAAAGGGCGCAAGCCGATGTTTTATTGTGTTTGTTATGTCAGTAAATTTGAATAAGGGGGGGGCGCTGGCCTATAATCCGCCCGCCGTTAGCCGGCTCGCTGCCAGTGGTGGCGCAGCCTGTGGTGCAAGGCAAGTTGCCATTAGCAAATTTTAGCTGGCCGCGCGAACGATTCAGGCAAGAACTCCCAAGGCAGGCAAAGCAAGCCATCAGGCGGGTTTAATTAGATCATTACTTTTTTAGGCGCTATGCAAGCGAGTAATAACCGCTCGCACAGCGCCCATGGAACTTGGAGAGACCGATTCAATGGCGAATATTAGAACATTAGAATATGACGGTGTGATCGTCGGCGGCGGCGGAGCAGGCATGCGGGCTGCACTCCAGTTAGCGCAGTCGGGCCACAAAACAGCCGTTATATCCAAAGTATTTCCTACGCGCTCACACACCGTGTCAGCGCAGGGCGGGATTACCTGTTCGATCGCCAGTTCAGATCCGAATGATGATTGGCGCTGGCACATGTACGACACGGTTAAAGGGTCGGATTATATCGGCGATCAAGATGCTATCGAGTATATGTGCAGTGTTGGCCCAGAAGCGATCTATGAATTAGAGCACATGGGCTTACCCTTTAGTCGAACCGAAAGCGGGCGTATTTATCAGCGTCCTTTTGGGGGGCAATCAAAAGAATTTGGGGCCGGTGGTCAGGCCGCTAGGACCTGTGCAGCCGCCGACCGAACGGGGCATGCGTTATTGCACACGTTGTATCAGGCCAACCTTAAAAACAATACGGTGTTTCTCAATGAGTGGTATGCCACCGATCTGGTTAAAAACCAAGACGGAAGCGTGGTGGGTGTCATTGCCATTTGTATTGAGACCGGTGAAGTGGTCTATGTGAAGTCTAAGGCCACCGTCTTTGCTACCGGCGGTGCAGGCCGAATTTATGCATCAACTACCAACGCGCACATTAATACCGGCGATGGTGTAGGTATGGCCTTGCGTGCCGACGTGCCTGTTCAAGATATGGAGATGTGGCAATTTCATCCCACGGGTATTTACGGTGCGGGTACGTTGGTCACTGAGGGGTGTCGAGGTGAAGGCGGCTACTTGATCAATAAAGATGGCGAGCGCTTTATGGAGCGTTATGCGCCGAATGCTAAAGATTTGGCAGGTCGTGATGTCGTTGCCCGCTCTATGGTGCTCGAGATTTTAGAGGGCCGTGGCTGCGGCCCCGAAGGCGATCACGTTATGTTAAAGCTCGATCACTTGGGTCAAGACGTTTTACACAGCCGCTTGCCCGGAATTTGCGAATTGTCAGAAACTTTTGCGCATGTTGATCCGGTCTATGCGCCGATCCCGGTAGTGCCTACTTGCCATTATATGATGGGCGGTATTCCCACTAACGTGAATGGCCAGGCGCTTACGCAAACGGCTGACGGGCAAGATGCGGTTATCGACGGGCTCTATGCGTGCGGTGAAATTGCCTGCGTTTCAGTACATGGCGCTAATCGCCTAGGTGGTAATTCACTGCTTGATTTAGTGGTGTTTGGCCGCGCTTCGGGCTTATATATCGAAGAGGCGCTTAAGCAGGGTATTGAGCAGCGTGATGCTAGCGAGACAGATATTGATGCGGCGCTTAGTCGTGTGACTCGCCTCAATGAGCGCAAGGGCAACGGTGAAAAAGTTGCTGCGTTGCGCAAAGAGCTGCAAAAAATTATGCAGTTGTATTTTGGTGTGTTTCGCACTGGTGAAAACATGGATCAAGGCGTTAAGCAGCTGGCAGATCTACGCGAGCGCATAGCCGGCGCTGCACTGGAAGATAAAAGCGCGGCATTTAATACGGCGCGTATTGAGGCGCTTGAATTACATAATTTGCTGGAGGTGGCTGAAGCAACTGCGATCTCAGCCAATGTTCGCACCGAGAGTCGCGGCGCGCATGCGCGTGATGATTATCAAGAGCGCGATGATACTAATTGGCTGTGCCACTCTATGTATTTTCCAAGTGATAAGCGTGTTGGTAAGCGTGGAGTCAATTTTGCTCCGGTTACGGTCGATACCTTTGAACCTATGGCGCGCGTTTATTAAGTATTACTGCGCTCACATAGACCGATCGATGTAGTCATTTTGGTCCATTGTGAAATGCTTGACGAATTTTTTGGGAGTTACCTCGATGTTACAAGTTAGTGTTTATCGTTACGATCCGGCTAAAGATGCTGCGCCTTATATGCAGGACTATAACCTCGATACCGGCGGTAAAGACGTCATGGTGCTTGATGTGCTCGAGATGCTTAAAGCTCAGGACCCCTCGTTGGCCTACCGGCGCTCATGTCGTGAAGGCGTTTGTGGTTCTGATGGTATGAATATCAACGGCAAAAATGGCCTGGCCTGCATCAAGCCTTTGTCTGAGGCTGCGCCTCGCAATAAGCTGGTCTTGCGACCGCTGCCAGGCCTGCCGGTTATTCGCGATCTAGTGATTGATATGGAGCAGTTTTATGCTCAATATGAAAAAGTGAAGCCGTATCTTCAAGCGGAAGCGCCAGCGACGGGTATTGAGCGCCTGCAATCGCCTGAAGAGCGTGAAAAGCTGGATGGCTTATATGAGTGCATTTTGTGCGCTTGTTGTTCTACGAGTTGCCCCTCATTTTGGTGGAACCCCGATAAATTTATCGGCCCGGCTGGTCTGTTACAGGCCTATCGATTTTTAGCCGATAGTCGCGATACGCAACAGGCTGAACGGCTAAAAGATTTGTCTGATCCTTTTAGTGTTTTTCGCTGCCAGGGTATTCAAAACTGTGTTTCAGTGTGCCCCAAAGGCTTGAACCCGACCAAAGCGATTGGCCATATTCGAGGTATGCTGCTCAACGCTTAGGCAGTAATCCCTAGGCTGAGGGGCTTTAACGCCACCTCGGGGCTGGTGCGCAAGTCACTTGGCTTGGGGTGCGAAGTTGGCTATTGGCTACCTTGGCTCATGTGCCGTGCGCTTGACTGGCACACCAGCAATACCACTCACTATATTGAAATATTTTGATATAGATCGCTAAATCTATATTTTCATAAGTGAATTTTACAGCTCTCCCATTGCCCGCCGCCGCCTAATCGCTACACTTGTTGAGTAAGTATTTAAAAGCTCCACGACCTGTATCGAGTCCCTCATGTCCCAAAACACGCCTTTTACATTGGCTGAACAGCAACCAATGGCCGATTGGTTGCGCTCTTCTCATATTGCCGGCGGTAACGCCGACTATGTGGAAGCGCTCTATGAAGAGTATTTAGCTGCCCCCAATGATGTTGACCCCGAGTGGCGCGATTTTTTTGATCGTTTGCCGCGTGTCGAGGGCAATATCCAACCTGATATCCCTCACGCTACCGTGCGTGCACATTTCTTAGAGTTAGCGCGACAGCAGCGCGGCGCTGTGCGGGCTACCGTCTCTGATAGTTTGGCGACTGAGCATGAGCGCAAGCAAATTCGGGTTGTGCAATTAATTAGCGCCTACCGTCAGCGCGGGCATCAAAACGCCAATATTGATCCGCTGGGTCTCATGGCGCGCGAGCAGGTACCCGATCTAGATCCGGCTTATCATCATTTGAGCGCGGCTGATTACGATACCGAATTTCAAACGGGTGTATTTTATATTGGCAAAGATGTGGCTCCACTGGGTGAAATCATCGATGCATTGAAGCGGACCTATTGCGGCTCAATCGGTGCAGAGTTTATGCACATCGTCGATACCGAGCAGCGTGTTTGGATTCAAAGCCGTATGGACAGTGTGCGGTCGGCACCAGAGTACAGCGCCGAAACGAAAGAGCATCTTTTAGAACGCTTAACGGCCGCTGAAGGCTTAGAGAAATATCTTGGCTCACGCTATCCAGGCACCAAGCGCTTTGGGCTAGAGGGCGGTGAGAGTTTAATCCCGATGGTCGATGAGCTGATTCAGCGTGCCGGTTCTTATCAGGCTAAAGAAGTGGTCATTGGTATGGCTCACCGCGGCCGCTTGAATGTGTTAGTGAACACCTTTGGCAAGCAACCCGCTGATCTTTTTGATGAGTTTGAAGGTAAAGCAACCTTCAATACCTCTGGTGACGTCAAATATCATCAAGGTTTTTCGTCTAATGTGATGACTTCTGGTGGTGAAATCCACCTGGCGCTAGCCTTTAATCCATCCCACCTTGAAATTGCATCACCCGTCGTTGAGGGCTCTGTTCGCGCTCGTCAAGATCGTCGTAAAAATGCTGAGCGTGATCAAGTGATTCCTATCATTATGCACGGTGACGCTGCTTTTGCTGGCCAGGGCGTGGTCATGGAAACGTTCCAGATGTCACAAACTCGCGCCTACACAACGGGCGGCTCGGTCCACATTGTTATCAACAATCAAGTTGGCTTTACCACGTCTAAACCTGAGGATATGCGCTCGACTGAATACTGTACCGACTGCGCGAAGATGGTCCAGGCTCCCATTTTCCATGTTAACGGTGATGATCCTGAAGCGGTGTTGTTCGTCACGCAAATGGCGTTTGATTACCGTCAGCAATTTAGCCGCGATGTAGTGATTGATCTTGTTTGTTACCGTCGCCGTGGGCACAACGAAGCCGATGAGCCTTCGGGCACTCAGCCACTGATGTATGCAGCAATCAAACAGCATCCGAGTGCCCGCGAGATTTATGCCAATCAATTAGTTGCGGAAGGCGTGCTTAGCGCTGCGCAAACTGAAGCGATGGAAAATAACTATCGTGAGGCCCTAGAGCGTGGCGAGCACGTTGTAAAAAGTTTGGTTAAGAAGCCCAATGAAGAGCTGTTTGTTGATTGGACGCCGTATTTGGCGCATGACTGGCAGGTGCGAGGCGACACTACGTACCCGTTAGATAAATTACAAGCTTTGGCGCATTCTTTTAATGAATCGCCAAGTGGCTTTGTCGTGCAGCGACAAGTGGCGAAAATTATTGAAGACCGAAAAAAGATGGCGGTTGGGGCGATGGCTGGTAACTGGGGCTTTGGCGAAACGCTTGCCTATGCGTCGTTAGTTGAGCAGGGTTATCCTGTGCGGCTCACCGGTCAGGATGTTGGTCGTGGTACGTTCTCTCATCGACATGCTGTGCTGCACGATCAAAAAACGTCTGAAACTTATGTGCCATTAAAAAATATAAGTGGCGAGCAGGCCGAATTCGAAATTTTTGATTCGCTACTTTCAGAAATGGCAGTGCTTGGTTTTGAATATGGCTATTCAACCACGAGCCCAAATGGGCTGGTCATATGGGAAGCTCAGTTTGGCGACTTTGCCAATGGCGCACAAGTGGTTATTGACCAGTTTATTACTAGCGGTGAGCACAAGTGGGGGCGCTTATGCGGTCTAACGATGTTGTTACCGCATGGTTATGAAGGGCAGGGTCCAGAGCACTCCTCTGCGCGGCTCGAGCGATTTCTACAGATGTGTGCCGAGCAAAACATCCAAGTTTGCGTACCTACGACTGCGGCACAGATTTTTCATCTATTGCGTCGACAAGCTATCAGGCCACTGCGTCGTCCATTAATTGTTATGTCGCCTAAAAGTTTGCTTCGGCATAAGCATGCAGCATCAACGCTGGAAGACTTCTCTGAAGGACACTTTCAAAATGTCATTGCTGAGACGAATGACGTTGATGCAAGCAAAATGAAACGTTTGGTGTTGTGCAGCGGCAAAGTTTATTACGACTTGTGTGATGCCAGGGCTGAGCATGAGTTGGCCGATGTTGCGATTGTACGCATCGAGCAACTCTATCCATTTCCCGATGCAGAGCTTTTTAAAGCAATTGCAGATTATCAGCATCTTGAGTCGGTGGTGTGGTGCCAAGAAGAACCGCGCAATCAGGGCGCTTGGTACCACAGCCAGCACCATTTTCGCGCAGTAATCGATTTGATCGATGATGGTTTGCCAATAACTTTTGCCGGTAGGCAGCCATCGGCTTCGCCCGCGGCCGGTTACATGGCACTGCATTTAAAAGAACAATCGCAACTTATTGCAGAGGCTTTAGGTTTGAGTGAGTAGACTTTGTAAAATTAATTGATGAACGATTCTAGCCAATTAATTGGGTCAATGAAGAAGTGTCAATTGAGTCGGCGTAGATTTAAAAATATTTGAACGACATGCGCGCTTGCGTATAAAAATTAAAGAGTGGAATCATCTATGAGTATAGAAATAAAAGCACCTTCTTTTCCTGAGTCGGTGGCTGATGGCACGGTAGCTACTTGGCATAAGCGCCCGGGTGATACCTGCGCCCGCGACGAGCTGATTGCTGATATCGAAACGGATAAGGTTGTCATCGAAGTTAACGCCCCTAATGCGGGTACGTTACTGGAAATTCTCAAGCAAGAAGGTGATGTGGTGTTGAGCAACGAATTGATTGCTCGCTTCGAAGCAGGGGTAGTTGAAGCCGCGCCAGCTGCGGGTGCGGCAGCGCCTGCCGCACCCGCGGTAGAAAGCCAGCCGGTGCTTGCCGAAGAGGCGATTATCAGCCCGGCGGCCAAGAAAATGATGGCAGAGAATAACATTGACCTCGGCCAGATTAATGGCACAGGTAAAGATGGTCGCGTGACCAAAGAAGATGTTCAGCGTGCTATTGATGGCAGCCCACAACAGGCGCCGGTGGTTGCCCATGCCGTGGGTGCATCTGCTCCTGCGGTACGAGCTGATGTGGCCGTTGATCCAACGCAGCGCAATGAGCGGCGTGTGCCAATGACGCGATTGCGAGCACGAGTTGCCGAGCGCTTGTTGAGTGCCACGCAAACTACAGCCATGCTTACCACGTTTAATGAAGTCAATATGCAGCCAGTTATGGAGCTGCGCAAGAAGTACAAAGAACAATTTGAAAAGACACATAACGGCACACGCTTGGGCTTTATGTCATTTTTTATTAAGGCTTCTATCGAGGCTTTAAAGCGCTTCCCAGTAGTGAATGCCTCTATTGACGGCCAAGATGTTGTCTACCACGGCTACTACGATGTTGGCGTAGCGGTATCTAGTGAGCGCGGTTTAGTTGTGCCGGTCTTGCGTGATGCCGATGGCATGAGTCTCGCTAGTATTGAAAGTAAAATTCGTGAATACGGTGGCAAGGCGCAGAGCGGTAAGCTGAGCATTGAAGATATGAGCGGCGGCACATTCACGGTAACCAATGGCGGTGTGTTTGGTTCGATGTTGTCGACGCCTATTCTTAACCCGCCGCAAACCGGCATATTGGGTATGCACGCTATTAACGAGCGAGCTATGGTGGTTGACGGTGAAATTAAAATACTGCCTATGATGTATTTGGCTTTGTCTTATGATCATCGCTTAGTTGATGGTAAAGATGCAGTGCAATTTTTGGTGGCGATCAAGAATATGATCGAAGACCCTGCGCGCGTATTGCTTGAAATATAACGCGCAAAAAGTACCGGTTGTTTCAACTTAAATCATTCACAGGCAACACTACTGTTTATTGGAAAAAAGTATGTCAGATCAAGTAAATCAAGATTTTGAAGTTATTGTAATAGGTGCAGGTCCAGGTGGGTATGTGGCTGCGATTCGCTGCGCTCAGTTGGGTATGAAAACGGCTTGTGTTGAGAAATGGGTTGATGAAAAGGGCGCTGTTAAGCTTGGCGGCACTTGTTTAAATGTCGGTTGCATTCCTTCTAAGGCGCTACTAGATTCGAGTCACAAATATAAAGAGGCTCGCGATGACTTTGATGTACATGGTATTTCAGCCTCGTCGGTCTCTATGGACGTGAGCAAGATGTTGGCGCGTAAAAATAAAATAGTGAATCAGCTTACCGGCGGTATTGGCGGTTTGTTTAAAGCTAATAGCGTTGATTCAATTGTGGGCACGGCTAAGGTATTGGCAAATAAGCAAGTCGAAGTAACGGGCAACGATGGAATAAAAACGATTTATCAAGCCGATAAAATCATTATTGCGGCAGGCTCTGTGCCTATCGATATTCCGCCCACGCCTTTGCTTGATGATGTGATTGTAGATTCGACTGGCGCGCTTGAATTTGAAGCGGTGCCTAAAAAACTCGGCGTTATTGGTGCCGGTGTTATAGGCTTGGAGTTGGGTAGTGTTTGGGCACGTTTAGGTGCAGAAGTGGTAGTACTTGAAGCACTTGACGATTTCTTGCCGGCAGTTGATGAAACCATTGCTAAAGAGACTAAAAAAGTATTCCGCAAGCAAGGCCTTGATATTCGTTTAGGTACGCGTGTCACCGGCAGCACCGTAACGGGCAAGGGCAAAAAGCGTAAGGTAAGCGTTGAATATACCGATGCCGAGGGAACGAAGACGGAAGAGTTTGATAACTTAATTGTTTGTGTGGGTAGACGCCCGCTTAGCGAGCAACTCCTTGCGCCTGATTGTGGCGTTAACCTCGATGAGCGTGGTTTTGTTTTTGTGAATGACCAATGCCAAACGGACGCTCGTGATATTTATGCTGTGGGCGACATTGTCCGCGGGCCAATGTTGGCACATAAAGGTATGGAAGAAGCAGTAATGGTCGCCGAGCGTATTGCTGGTAAGAAGACGCAAATTAACTATGAAAATATTCCTTCGGTTATCTATACCCACCCCGAGATTGCGTGGGTTGGTAAAACCGAGCAAGAACTTAAAGCCAGCGGTCAAAAATACAACGTGGGCGTGTTTCCTTTTGCAGCCAGTGGGCGCGCATTAGCGTCGAATGACACCACTGGAATGGTCAAGATGATTGCTGATGCAGAGACCGACCGCATCTTAGGCTGTCATGTTATTGGGCCTAGTGCGGCCGATTTGGTTCAGCAGGTGGTTATTGCTATAGAGTTTGGTTCTTCTGCTGAGGACCTAGCGCTGACAGTGTTTAGTCACCCAACACTGTCAGAAGCTGTCCATGAGGCAGCCTTAGCAGTGGCTGGGCATGCGATCCACATCCCTAATAAACCGCCTCGTAAAGCGCGTTCTTGAGCGTGCTTCGTCTGCTTGGGCTGACGAGTCCGGTGCAGGGGAGTGTACTTAATTGTCCCTATGGGTAGTGGGGTGGCCTTGCTATTATCACGCTGTATTTGAGAGAATTCGCTCGCGCCAAATCTGCTCTGCCGGCCCTTAGGGCTACCCGCTTAGATGAAATCTAATCTATTAATGACCAACACGGAAATCAAGCGATGAACTTGCATGAATATCAAGGTAAACAACTGTTTGCCGAATACGGTTTGCCCGTATCTACAGGTTATGCCTGTGACACACCCGAAGAAACTGTTGCGGCAGTTAAAAAAATTGGCGGCGATATGTGGGTAGTTAAAGCTCAGGTACATGCTGGTGGTCGCGGTAAGGCTGGTGGTGTGAAGTTGATTAAGTCAGCCGATGAAGCTAAAGCGTTTGCACAGCAATGGCTAGGCAAAAATTTGGTGACTTATCAGACCGATGCGAACGGTCAGCCAGTGACTAAAATTTTGGTGGAATCATGCACCGACATCGCTGATGAGTTGTATTTAGGCGCGGTGGTTGATCGCTCTAGTCGCCGTATTGTTTTTATGGCATCAACTGAAGGTGGTGTTGAAATAGAGAAAGTGGCCCATGAAACGCCAGAAAAAATTCTTCGAGCCGAAATCGATCCATTGGTCGGCGCACAGCCCTATCAGGCTCGTGAGCTGGCTTTTAAAATGGGTTTGCAGGGCGTACAGATCAAACAGTTTACAAAAATATTTTTGGGTCTAGCCAAGCTGTTTGTAGAAAAAGATTTGGCATTAATAGAAATCAACCCATTAGTTATTAAAGAAGACGGCGATTTACATTGCTTAGATGCGAAGCTAGGCGTTGATGGTAATGCGTTATATCGACACAAAGATTTGCAAGCGATGGAAGATCCCTCGCAAGAAGATGCCCGTGAAGCTGAGGCGGCTAAGTGGGACCTTAATTACGTTGCGCTAGATGGTAATATCGGTTGCATGGTCAATGGCGCTGGCCTTGCTATGGGTACCATGGATATTGTTGCTTTGCATGGTGGCTTTCCAGCCAATTTCCTTGATGTAGGGGGCGGCGCAACTAAAGAACGCGTAGCCCATGCTTTTAAGCTGATTTTGTCGGATGAAAATGTTAAGGCCGTGTTAGTTAACATTTTTGGCGGCATAGTCCGTTGCGATATGATTGCTCACGGTATTGTCGATGCGGTTAAAGAAGTGGGTGTAAAAGTACCTGTAGTCGTGCGTCTTGAAGGTACTAATTCAGAGCTTGGCAAAAAAGTACTTGATGAATCTGGGCTGGATATTATTGCGGCCGAAAGTTTAACAGACGCTGCTGTTCAAGCAGTTAAAGCGGCGGGGAATTAGAAAATGGCTGTATTAATCGATCGAAATACTAAAGTTTTATGTCAGGGTCTTACCGGCGGGCAGGGTACTTTCCACACGACTCAAGCCATTGAGTACGGTACAAAAATGGTGGGTGGTGTAACGCCTGGCAAAGGCGGCACCACTCATTTAGAGCTGCCGGTATTCAATACTATGGCCGAGGCTGTCGAAGTCACCGGTGCTGATGCCTCCGTGATTTATGTGCCAGCGGCGTTTTGTAAAGACTCTATCCTTGAGGCCGCTAATAGCGGTGTTAAATTAATTGTTGCCATTACCGAGGGTATTCCTACTCTCGATATGCTCGAGGCTAAGATACGCTGCGATGAATTGGGTGTGCGTTTGGTGGGTCCAAATTGCCCCGGTGTAATTACACCAGGCGAATGCAAAATTGGCATTATGCCTGGGCAAATACACCTGCCCGGTAAAGTGGGTATTGTTTCACGCTCTGGCACATTAACTTATGAGGCAGTTAAGCAAACTACCGATGCAGGATTTGGCCAGTCAACCTGCGTAGGTATTGGCGGTGACCCGATTCCAGGTACGAACTTTATTGATGTTTTAGAATTGTTTCAAAATGATCCTAAGACTGAAGCTATTGTAATGATTGGTGAAATTGGTGGTACGGCCGAAGAGGAGGCTGCAGCGTTCATTAAAGCGAATGTCACCAAGCCAGTCGTCTCTTACATTGCTGGTGTGACTGCCCCCAAGGGTAAGCGCATGGGGCATGCAGGCGCTATTATTTCTGGCGGCACAGGCACGGCCGATGAGAAATTTGAAGCGTTGGAAGATGCTGGTGTTAAAACCGTGCGAAGCCTAGCTGAAATTGGCTCAGCGATGGCTGAAATTACGGGCTGGTAATTGCCGTAGCGTTTAAAAAGCCCGGCTTTGTAGTCGGGCTTTTTTTGTGCGCGAAGTTATATGGCCTAGGGACTATTTGATTTTTGATGCCCATATAGCAAGCTTATGCGCCATCGATTTTTGTGACACTTGATCTTCTGGAATAGGCTGAATAACTTTATCGTGAACTAACAAGCGATATATATACAGTATTTTTTCATGCGCTGAATCGGTCGCCTCAAATTCAACTACGCCGCGCTGCTCACCGTATTTAACCCCTTCTTCAATAGCTTTTTTGATGAGCTCTTTTTCATTTTTGATTTTTTTCATAGTAGATTGAATCCCGCTACTGTAGATATATGTTGGGAGTGATGGATTATAGATCCTTCATGGCCTAAATAACCAAACTTTAATGTCCTGAAGCACTTTTAGCCTTGGTGTGTGCTTATACTATCGCCGAAATTGAGTTTATATTTTTTTGATTATATTGTTTTAGATACCTAAGAGCCCCTGTAATGACGATGACTAGTAGCGACACTGCTAACGACCCACTTTTAGAGTCTATTGCCGAGCTATCGACTCGACCAACCAAAAAATTAGACCATTTGCCAGGCGATTACGGCATGCCCGTCTTTGGCAACAGTTTTGCAATCTTAAAAAATGCGCGAGCTTTCAATCATCGCATGCAAGCTAAGTTTGGCACGGTTTATCGTTCTTCTGCATTTTTTAGCCGAGTGGTTGTCTTTGCTGATGCCGATGCGGCGCAGTATGCCTTAATGGACAAAGAGCAAAATTTTTCCAGTAGTAAAGGCTGGTTCATGCTTAAGCACTTGTTACCAGGTGGCATTTTGGTGCGTGATTTTGCTAATCATCGCAAGCACCGGCGCCCCTTACAGTTGGCGTTTAAAAGTCAGGTGATGGCGGCTTATGGCGATCGCCTCAATAGACTCATCCAGGAAGGCCTTGAGGAGTGGCCCACCGATAAGGAATTCTTATTTCAAGACCACATAAAATCGTTATTACTGGACAATGCGGCCACTGTTTTTTTGGGTGCTGAATTAGGCGAAGAATCAAAGAAATTGAATCGGGCCTTTGTCGATTTGATTGGCGGCATAGTGATATTTATGCACAGGCGCATTCCGGGCACGAAGTTTGATCGCGCGATGCGTGGATCTGAGTATCTCAAAGATTGGCTGCATGAGCGCATTGATGAGCGCAGAAGTAGCAGTGCAACCGATATCTTTACCTCGCTGTGTCACTTGGCTGACGATCCGGAGAATGGCATGTCAGCCCAAGATGTTGTTGGGCATACACTGCTTATTTTATTTGCCGCGCATGATACAACTACCAGCACTCTCAGTACTATGATGTCGGTGATGGCTGAACATCCTCAATGGCAGGAAGCAGTCCGTGAGGAAATGTTGGCAGTTGAGGGTGATAGTTTGTCGTTTCAGCAAGTAGCCGATTTGCCTGTCACCGACCGAGTCTTTCGTGAGACGTTGCGCTGCTTTCCCGCTGTCTTTATGATTCCAAGGCGATCTATTCGCGCTTTTGAGTATCAAGGCCATAAAATTCCAGCCAATACTTTGATTCATGTTGGTATCGATCAGATTCATCGTTCAGAAAAATATTGGACCAATCCGAATCAATTTGATCCCGATCGATGGCTACCCGAGCGAGCCGAGAATAAAGGACATCCTTTTCAATGGATACCTTTTGGCGGTGGAGCACATAAATGCCTTGGTTTTAAGTTTGCTGACATGCAGGTTAAAATATTTTTATTCCACTTGTTGCGAAATTATAAGATTGAAGCGAAAAAAGGCAAAAAATTCTCAATTGATTTGCTGCCTATCCCTTTGCCCAGCGATAAGCTGCCAGTGACGATGACGCGACTTCGTTGAGTAGGGTTGTGGTGCTTAGTTGATGTGGAGTGTGATCAATTAAAAATAATTAGGCGTCAACAGCCTTTTGTCGTTATGATTGGGGCCGCACTTATCGAGCTTTGGTGTAAGTGGGGCAGGCTTTTTCGAGCATCTTAGGCCCTTATAGTCACTCACAGGATCCACTCCGCTTGCCGCGATGATATCCCCCCCGCAATCTAGTCGTCCTATCCCCCCAAAGCGGCGCGCGCGCCTATTAATGCTGCTTGCGCTGCTATTTATTTTATATTTGGTTGGTCGGTATTTCGGTATCGCCGAGCGCTTTGACCCGCAGGCGTTACGGGTTGTAGTGGGCGAGACAGGTTGGCTAGGCGTGCTTATTTATCTGCTGCTGTTTTGTGCAGGGTTGGTGCTTTCGGTGCCTGGCATCATTTTTATGGTTGCTAGTGGTTTAGCGTGGGGCGGTTTTTACGGCACTTTAGTCGCTTGGGTAGGCGCAAACTTAGCGATTATCTTTTCTTTCGCTGTTGTACGCCGTTTTAATGGGGCAGGTTTTGAATCTGAAGATATAGTCAATAAATATTTAAAGCGGTTATTACACGGCCTTGAAGTCTACCCCATCCGCACCATTATTATTTCACGGTTTTTCTTTTCGACTGCGCCCGGTCTTAATTACGGCTTTGCTCTTTCATCAGTGACCAACCGGCAGCATCTTATAGGCACGCTGGTAGGTACGACCGTTCCGGTTACTAGTATCGTCTTCTTCTCTGACTGGCTGGCAGGTCGGCTTTTTTAAATCAGACCCATGTTATTTTGTGGTGGCGAAAAAATTGGAGTTAGGCAATTATTAGACGTTTTTTTGCAGGCTCAAGATTGTTTTAGCTGCGATAAAAAAACGGCATCCGAAGATGCCGCCAAGAAAGTAGACCTGGAGTATTCAATTAGCTGCCAATTAAGGCACGCTTTCAATCTAGCAACAGGGTTACTTCTGGTCAATACGAGTAAATACCTAGGTGGTTTTACCTGCGCTAGCCATTTAAAAATAAAATGAAGGGCGTTTCTTTATCTATTTTAATGGTTTGTTGTCGCTTTAAAATGAGAGCTAACTGGCCATTTATTCAAATGAATCGCGAGTGTGGTTGGCAAACTTAACCAATGACAGCATAACGGGCACTTCAACCAATACGCCCACCACCGTGGCGAGCGCTGCACCTGAGTGCAGGCCAAATAATGAAATCGCCACAGCAACGGCTAGCTCAAAAAAATTACTGGTGCCTATTAACGCGGCGGGCGCAGCAATAGCATGTGCAAGCTTGAGGCGCTTTGCCATGTAATAGGCAATAAAGAAAATCCCGTAGCTTTGAATAATTAAAGGGATGGCTATTAAGAGAATACTTTGAGGCTTGTTGATAATAGTCTCTGCCTGAAATCCAAATAGCAAAACTACCGTGGCGAGTAGGCCAATAATCGATAAAGGCTTTAAGCGATCGACCACCCCTTTAACGTGACCGCGCAAATATTTTCGGGTAAAAAATCCGGCAATCAATGGCAGTACTACGTACAGGGCAACCGACAAAAGTAATGTCTCCCATGGAACCGTGATATTTGATATGCCCAAGAGCAATGCGGCGATAGGCGCAAAGGCAAATATCATAATGATGTCGTTAACGGATACTTGCACAAGCGTATAGTTAGGATCGCCTTTGGTGAGCTGGCTCCAAACAAAAACCATTGCTGTGCAAGGTGCCACGCCCAATAAAATCATACCTGCGATATATTCTGTGGCGGTTTCTGGCTCAACTAAGTCGGCAAAAATAATTCGAAAGAATAGCCATCCCAGCGCAGCCATGGTGAAAGGCTTGATAAGCCAATTAACCGTAAGTGTTAGCAGTAAGCCTTGAGGTTTTTTACGAATAGTTTTTATTGAGGAGAAATCTACTTGAATCATCATGGGGTAGATCATTAGCCAGATTAGTATGGCGATGCATAAATTCACATGTGCATATTCTAAGCTGGCAATCAAAGCAAAAGCCGCAGGAAAAAGATTGCCCAGTGCCATCCCTAGGAGTATGCACAGCCCCACCCAAAGGCTTAAATAGCGTTCGAATATGCCCATTATGCTTTTGCAACCTCATTAAAAAGTCTCGCTAATTCTGCATGGCTTGTTGTTGATGCAGTCAATTGTAAAAGTTTTTCGATGCGATGCTTGAGCATATTGATGGTCGTGTTAAAAGCGGCAGCGACCTCGGTATCGTCACCATCCAGCGCCGAGGGGTCTGCGAGGCTCCAGTGAATATGGATAGATTGTCCAAACCACACGGGGCATGTTTCTTTGGCAGCGGAATCGCATACTGTAATGACTACATCGGGTTGCCAGCTTTCATGCTCATCCCACGACTGGCTGCACAAGCCTTCGGTGGGAATCCCCCGCGCTTGAAGATATTTTAATGACAGCGGGTGAACCTCTCCCACCGGTTGGCTGCCAGCAGATCTGGCGGTCAGAACGTCTTGGCCATAAAAATTGGTGACAGCTTCAGATAAAATGCTTCTGCAGCGATTATGTGTGCAAATAAATAATAGCTTCATAGTTCAATCTAACAGTATTGGTCTTGTCTTAGTGGACGGTTACCCATGTCGGCGAGTCGCCGTTGCAGTGGCCGCAGGATGTCTTCATTGTTTTTCAGCGTTATGGCGATAATCTCTATGGACCATGCAGGGAGGCTGGGATCAATGCGATAGAAAATCCATTGGCCTTCGCGACGATCTTGCAGTAACCCACAACGTCTCAATTGAGCTAGATGGCGTGATATTTTTGGTTGGCTTACATCAAGTGCTTGGGTTAATTCGCAAACGCACAGTTCAACCTCTTGATGGATTAGCAAAACACAACTGAGTCGCGTCACATCAGAGAGGCATTTGTAGAGCTGTAGCGGAGATATTGTCATGCGCGACACTATATATGGAAAATCATATGTTTAAAAGGGAATAAAAAAATAATGGGCCAAGAGAAGTTTTGACGGTTTTTTAAATATGGCGCGGTGCTTGCCGACCATACACGCTTTGAGAAATGATGAGAAAACCGTTATGAGAGTGCTTTTTTTGGACGTTCAATTCTTAATGCCTCGGCTTCAGCATTGCGGTGTTTGAAGGCCAGACTCATGGCCATGGCGGGTGACTCTATTGGCCTCGTAATAAAAAACCTCCGCAAGGGAGGGTCTTTTATTTGGTAGCAAGGGGCGGATTCGAACCGCCGACCCCATCATTATGAGTGATGTGCTCTAACCAACTGAGCTACCTTGCCATAAACCTAAATCATTGTTGCCGCACAGGCGTTTTTTATTTCGTACCTTTACGCAGGAGGCGCATTCTCCCGATTGCCTTGTTTGTTGTCAAGCAGCTCAAGCCGTCTTGAGCGTGCTCGGGGCGTTAAAGCTACACATTGAAGCGAAAATGAATAACATCGCCATCTTGTACAATGTAATCTTTGCCTTCTAATCGCCATTTGCCCGCATCTTTAGCGCCTTGCTCACCATTGCTAGTGACATAATCTTCGTAACCAATAATTTCAGCGCGAATAAAACCTTTTTCAAAATCGGTGTGTATTTTACCGGCGGCTTGTGGGGCTGAAGAACCCACCGGAACAGTCCATGCGCGCACTTCTTTGACGCCGGCGGTAAAATAGGTGTGTAGGCCTAGCAATTCATAGCCGGCGCGAATGACTCGGTTGAGGCCCGCTTCGGCCATGCCTAAGTCCGCTAAGAACTCGTCGCGTTCTTCATCCTCTAGCTCAGCAATTTCTGCTTCGAGTTTATTGCATATGGCCACCACTACAGCACCTTCGGCTTCGGCAAAAGCTCTTACCGCGTCGAGGTGTGAGTTGTTTTCAAAGCCTTCTTCGTCGACATTGGCAATGTACATTGTTGGTTTTACGGTCAGTAAGCCTAGCGGCTTGAGTAGCTGTAGTTCATCTTCGCACAGTCCCAGCGAGCGTAGCGGCTTGGCTTCGTTGAGATGCGGTAAGATTTTTTCTAGCAGTGTAACCAGCACAGCAGCCTCTTTATCTTGACCTCTAGCTGCTTTAGAAAAGCGTTGGTGTGCTTTTTCAACGCTATCAAGATCTGCTAGCGCTAGCTCTGTATTGATGACCTCGATATCAGCCGCAGGATTAATGGCGCCATCAACGTGTACAACATTTTCGTCATCAAAGCAGCGCACGACATGAGCAATGGCATCTGTTTCGCGGATATTGCCTAAAAATTGGTTGCCCAGCCCTTCGCCTTTTGAGGCGCCGGCTACCAACCCAGCGATATCAACAAACTCCATGGTGGTGGGTATGACTTTCTGCGGTATGACAATGGCTTTGAGTTTATCTAGGCGTAAGTCGGGCACAGGGACTATGCCTGTGTTGGGTTCGATGGTGCAAAACGGAAAGTTTTCTGCATCGATACCTGCTTTGGTTAGCGCATTAAACAGCGTTGATTTACCTACATTAGGGAGTCCGACGATACCGCAATTAAAGCCCATGGAATGTGTGTCTCTATACAGATGGTGGTTGGGTGTCTGGCTTGCCAGCATTAAAACTGTGCAGCTCATTCATGACGAGCTGCCAGTCGCCTTTTACAATGCCTTCAATATGGCTGACCGTTTCATTAATGGCTGCCTCGGTAAGCACTGTTTCGGCATTAGGCGCTTTTTTTAGAACAAAATTACTGACCTGCTTAGCGTTGCCTGGGTGGCCAATGCCTATGCGCAGTCGGCCAAAATTCTTTTGATTGCCTAAACTGCTAATAATATCGCGCAAGCCGTTGTGGCCGCCGTGTCCGCCACCTTGTTTGAGGCGAACGAGACCAGGATCAATATCTAATTCATCGTGTGCTACCAAAATAGCATCAGGTTCAATCTTGTAAAAATTCATTAGGGCTGCAACCGATTGGCCACTCAAATTCATGAAAGTGGTTGGGACCAATAAGCGCACGCTGTGTCCGGCAATATTAATTTGCCCGGTCAGGCCTTTGAACTTAGTTTCTTCGAGTAGCGGCATTGTTGTGGGGAAGCGCTGCAGCAGGGCGTCAATGAACCAGACGCCAGCATTATGTCGCGTAAGGGCATATTCAGGGCCTGGGTTGCCCAAGCCAACAATAAGACGCACAGGAGCAATGTCTTTCATCTGGGAGCGCAGCTATGCGGAGATTGCTCACTCGTAAGTGGGCAATCTCCAGTGTGCACTAGCTCTCGCTGCTGTCTTCGTCTTTAGGCTCGTCAGCTGCATCACCTTCTGCAGCATCTTCATCGACAATACCTTTAGGTTGAGCGATGTTGGCAATAGCCAAATCGTGCTCAGCGCCATGGCTCAACGCCACGCTCTCAACGCCAGTCGGAAGCACTACATCTGAAATGTGCAGCACCATACCAGACTCAACTTCGAGCATATCGACTTCAATGTACTCGGGCAGGTCTTTGGGTAGGCAGCGGATTTCAATGTCGTTCGCAAAGTGAGAAATACGTCCGCCCTGAACTTTAACACCGATGCAGGCTTCTTCGTTGGTGAAGTGCAAAGGAACGTTGACCACGATGGGCTGGTTCTTATCAACACGCAAAAAGTCTGCGTGCATAAGCAGGTCTTTGGCGGGGTGACGCTGCAGATCTTTGAGAAGCACGTCTTCGGCAGTACCATCGATTTTTAGCGTGATGATATGCGAGAAAAATGCTTCATTTTCTAGATGGTGCCAAAGGTCGTCGTGACCCAATGTGATACTGCTTGGGTCTTTGCCGCCGCCATAAACAATGGCGGGGATTTTCTTTTCAAGACGACGCAGGCGGCGGCTCGCACCTTTCCCTACGTCGGCTCGGCTAGTGGCTTCGAGCTCAAATGCATCAGACATAATATTTACCTCAGTCTGTTATCGATGACTCCTGCGACCGGATTTTCATCGAGGTTTAAAAAGTCGAACTTAAATAGTTCAACGGTTGAATCAGTGCGATGGGTCGTAACACACGTTAACGAAACATCGCGCTGATGGATTCTTCATTACTCACGCGGCGAATAGACTCAGCCAATATTCGCGACATGCTGAGCGTTCTGATCTTGGTACATGTTCTTGCTTCAGCCGATAGCGGAATGGTGTCGGTAACCACCAACTCATCAAGCTCGGAATTGTTAAGTCGCTCGATAGCTGGCCCCGATAGCACTGCATGCGTGCAGTACGAGATCACTCTAGACGCACCTTCTGTCTTTAATGCGGCGGCAGCTGTGCACAGGGTTCCGGCGGTGTCGACAATATCATCGACCAGTACGCAGGTTTTACCATCAACGTCGCCTATTAGGTTCATCACTTCGGCCACATTGGCCTGTGGGCGTCGCTTGTCGATGATGGCAAGGTCAGTGTCCAGTTGTTTGGCAACCGCTCTAGCTCGCACTACGCCGCCAATGTCGGGCGATACAATAATAAGATCGGGGTAGCGTTGTTTTTCGATATCCCCAATCAACACCGGCGACCCATAGACATTATCTACCGGGCAATCAAAAAAGCCCTGAATCTGTTCGGCATGTAAATCAACGGTAAGCACGCGATCAACCCCAACGCGAACCATGCAATCGGCTACGACCTTCGCGGTAATAGGTACGCGAGCAGAGCGCACACGTCGATCTTGCCTGGCGTAGCCGAAGTAGGGCACAACTGCTGTAATACGCTGAGCGGAGGCTCTGCGCAGTGCGTCGACGAGGACCAGAAGTTCCACAAAGTTATCGTTAGTAGGTGCACAGGTAGATTGAATAACAAAGACGTCTTTGCCGCGCACGTTTTCTTGAATTTCTACGCTCACCTCACCGTCGCTGAATTTTTTGACTTCAGCTTGGCCTATTTTTTCTCCCAATTGCCCTGCCACATTAGCGGCTAGTTCAGGATTGGCATTGCCAGTGAAAAGCATCAGATTTTTGGACACGGCGGCGTCTCCGGTGGTAGTCGCACGATCAAGAGGTCTATCAGCTGTGCTGACTATGGCAGATGGTGTTGACAGTTCCAGCTCGGGCTGTATTTAATCATACAGCTCCGATCGTAATATGGCTGGGGCGGAAGGATTCGAACCTTCGAATGCGGAGATCAAAACCCCGTGCCTTGCCGCTTGGCGACGCCCCAAAAAAACTTTTGTTTGCAGTGGCTCTATAGCCGCAGCGCCTTATGCGCTGTTGAAACCTGACTTGCTCGGCTGACAAACCCCGTCAGCGTATCCGGTAAGTCGCGCAGAACTGCTTGCGCACCGGCTTCATCGTTAAACTTTGCAAAGATACAACTTCCGGTTCCGGTCAAAGCTGCCTCACCAAATTGGCCAAGCCACTTGAGCGCCTCGTCTATCTGCACATAGTTCGATCGTATTAATGCTTCACAATCGTTGTGCATATCCGCGGCAGCAGCCCCGTTGGCTATTAATAGCTCGTTGAGCGAAATCGATCTTTGTGCTGTGCTAAAAAAGGCGGCTATTCTGATCGGAAGGGTGTCCCGTGTCAATTGCGGGTGGCTAAATATTGCCTGAGTAGAAATATTCACGTGTGGCTGGACCACCAGATACCAGCAGTCGGGTAAATCGATGGGATATAACTGCTCGCCTACGCCCTCAGCAAGGCTATTTTGGCCCTGAACAAACACGGGCACGTCTGCGCCCAGTGTCAGACCCAAGCTGGCGAGCTCATTTAGAGGTAAATTGAGATCCCAGAGCTTGTTGAGACCAAGTAAGGTGCTTGCGGCATTGGAGCTACCGCCGCCTAGACCGCCGCCCATCGGTAGGTTTTTTTCAATACTAATGATGGCTCCGCGCGTTATTTGAGCGTGCTTTTGCAGCAGTTTCGCTGCGCGCCAAGCGATATTGTCTTCATCGGCCAGGCCAGATAATTTGGTTTTCATGGCGATCTCTGGCGTTGTGGTCGCCTCGAGCGTCAGTTGGTCACCGTAATCCAGCAACTGGAAGAGCGTTTGTAAATTGTGGTAGCCATCCGCGCGCTGCCCAGTGATATGCAAAAACAAATTGAGTTTAGCCGGCGCTGGCAAATGCAGGATGTTATCGGGCGCCAAGGTAGTAGGGCTAGAAGCCGCTGCCAAGTGGGTTGAATTATGATTAGTGGGGTTCATCGAGTAGTCATCACTCGCGCGGGCCGAGGTGCCAGCTGGCCACAGCCACGCTCAGGCTCTCTCTGGGGCCCTGAGCCATCATTTTTCTTGGCAGCGTAAGGTTGCCGTGTCGTTCAGTTTTGGTGTAGCGCACCGTCCAGCCTGCCTGCGCAAAGCCCTTCAGCTCAGGCAAGGCTGTCGCATCGGAAGCCGACGCCGAAAAGTTATGGGCGGGCATCGTGGGAAGGTCGGGGCCAGGTACCCCGGTAATCCAGTGGCGCAGCAGCGAAACCGGCAGCGTTAAGCCGGTGTGCTGGTAGAACAGCTGGTCAGCATGGCCGGCTTCAGCTAAAAGTTGTTGCCCGCGTGAGAGGGTGATGCGCTCATCATTTCGCTGGATGATCATTGAGCCCAAACCAAATGCTCCGCTCAAACCGATAGTGTAGTTCTCGCCACTTTGTGCCCAGTCATAGCGCAGCACATGGGTTGATGTTTTCTCATTACTTGTTTGTGCCTGCACGCGGATGGCAATCTTACCTTTAGTCTGCCAGTTGGAGGGCCAGCTACTTACTGGGGCGTTAGCGTCTGTGCTATCGATTTTGTATGAGCTTAGCTGCGTGCATCCGCTTATGAAAATGAGCGAACAAAAAAACATTGTTACTGTGACTGCTTGTTGGATGCGATGGTGTAGCAAGAGCGAAGTACCTGCCGGAGCGACGGTTATTTAAAAGGAATATTTAGGCGCAGTAGCGTGCGGTCTACCTTGGGGTGATCGGGCGTTGATTTGTGAATAGATTTATAAATTTTTGCCGCTTTTTTAGATTGGCCTGAGGTCCAGTAGAGCTCTATTAAATGAGCGGCAATTTCATCGTCGGAGAATTTTTTATACGCTTTTTGTAGGTTTTCTTCGGCGGCATCTAAGCGACCCATATGAAATTGAACCCAGCCAAGACTGTCCATAATTGCGGCGTCATCGGGTTTGAGGGCAAGCGCTTTTTCAATAAGGTCTAACGCTTCGTTATAGCGATTGGTTCGGTCGGCTAGTACGTAGCCTAACGCATTAAGCGCGATGATATTTTGCGGATCTATTGCTAACACATGACGCAAGTCGACTTCGACTAAGCCAATGTCATCGAGTTGTTCAGATAAGAAAGAGCGCTCGAGCCGCAAAGCGATTTGATCGGGATATTGCTCAATAGCTTCGCTTAGTACGCTATGTGCGTCGACTAGTTCACCGCTGTCGCTGAGTATTTCGGCCTCGGCATTCCAGAAGAGGGGGGCCTGTTGAGGGTGCTTTTGACGCAGTGCAGCTAGGTAGCTGCGCGCCCCGTGCAATTGCCCCTGTGCGGCCAGTAGCGCCACAGTTTTTTGCACAGCCGAGAGATAGTAGTCGCCTGGCTGGACTTGCTCATAAAAATTTAGGGCGGCGTCGGTATCTTTTTCGGCGGCAGCAATTAAGCCCAAGTTAAACCAGGCAAAGGATGTTTCGCGGTTATTATCAAGCAGTGTTTGGAGGCTTTTTTTTGCCGCCAGAAAATTATTATTTTCAGCCGCAATTAAGCTGTGAGGTTTCAGTAATGTAGTATCAGATGGCGTGTCTTGAAGTAGCTCGGCAAATATTTTTTCTGCAAGCACAAGGTTTGTTTGGGTGAGTTTTCGCGCATAAGCTATTTTTAGGCTGCGTTCGTCAGGGCGTTTTTTTAGAGCCTTGCGCAGTACTTTAGCCGCTGCTTGATGTTGGCCAAGCTCTGTTTGTAATTGCGATTCAATGATGGCTAGCTGTACCGGATCACCGTCGAAATTACGTAATCTTTGAATTTGTGCAAGTGCGTTTTCATGGTCGCCATTTTTTTGTAAGAGCAGTGTATACGTTAACAGAAGACTAAAGTTTTCTGAGCGGTCTTGGTCCGAGAGGCGTTCTAGCTGCATTAGTACTTCACGAAGCTGTGCGCTGCCGGTGGGTAAGTTGCTATTTCGCAAGACGCCGAATTCAGCGGCTTCACCGGCATCGAGTTGCCGCTCTAAAATTTGCAGGGCGCGCAGGGGCTGATTGGTTCGTGCCAGCATGTCGGCAAGATTTTCTGATGCTTTTGGGTTGGATGGATCGACCTCATGCCAAAGTTCAGCCATTTCAATAGCCGCATTAGCATCGCGCAAGTACCGAGCTAAACGCGCAGCACGGGCCACTACCTGCGGATCTTGTGTGTTGAGTGCCTCGCGATAATAATTTTTAGCGGCGGTCTCGATGTCACCGTTGTAAACTGAGAGCTCTCCAACCAGTAAATTAAAGAGAGTGTCGGTCTCGAATGGGCGATTACTAGACGGCGTTGCCTCGGCTTGCATCGCCTCAGTTATCACCGCATCAGAATGATGCGTTTGATCGGTGATCGGTTGGCTTGACGATTGATTGCCTAGGGAGGCGCAGCCACCGATATAAATAGTGATTAAAGCGGCTAAAAGCATGTTCCATAGCGAACGACTGTGCGCGGGCTGTTTCGCTGAGTAACTACTCAAGAGTGCTATTAACTGGTGTGGGATCATGCAATTTTTCTGCGTATGCGGAATGCTTGGACGTATTGTCAACATTATTGAACTTGGGGTAAAACAGGCTTTTTTAATCCTAGCTTGTTTCTAAAGCTTGGCGCTGGCAATTATTTGCAGATCGTCAAGCTGGCCGGCCACCAAAATCCTATAATCGCATAGAATAACGCACAATCCTACTTAGCGCGGGGCGAATTTAAACGGTGAGGCAGGCGAGTTTGCTGTTTAAACTTGCCTAATCGTGAGTTTGCTAGCAGGATATCCATAGGCGCTAGGAGGGTATATTGCTAAACTCCCGCCCAGCAGCAGATTCACGGCCGTGCGGGCGCCTATCCGCTACACATCAATCGTTTCAGCGAACTTCTAATTTATGCAGTTAATGGCTATCGGTATCAACTACGCGACTGCAAGCGTGGCGTTGCGCGAAAAGTTGGCTATTGCCCCCGAGGCACAGGCCGCTGCAGTGGTCGAGTTGGCTGCGCAGCTTACAGCGGCCGCGGGCGACAGCACAGGTGAGGCGCTTATTTTGTCTACCTGCAATCGCACCGAAATAGTGGTGGGTGGTTTGCAGGCGGAATCGGTGGTGCTGGAATGGCTGGCTTCTTATTGTGGCGTCGCACGTGCTGAGTTCATTGAGCATGTTTATACCCATCGCGGCCGCGATGCGCTCAATCACTTAATAAGAGTGGCTAGCGGACTCGACTCTATGGTGCTTGGTGAGCCGCAAATATTCGGGCAAATGAAATCAGCCTTTGCAGTGTCGCGAGGTGTTAATGCTTTGGGTGCTGAGCTGGGGCCGGCGCTAGAGCATGTCTTTGCGGTCGCTAAGAAGGTTCGCAGCGGCACAGCAATTGGTGAAAATCCGGTGTCAGTTGCCTACGCAGCAGTCGCTATGGCTCAGCGTTTATTTAGCGAGCTTGCTCAGGCACGAGTGCTGTTGGTGGGGGCCGGAGCTACCATTGAATTGGTTGCCAAGCATATGCGCGATGCGGGTGCTGATCAGATTACCGTGGCCAACAGGACGCTGGAGAAAGCCCATATTCTGGCCAGCGCGCTTGGCAGTAGGGCAATGTTGTTGGCTGAGTTGCCTGAAAACTTATCTGATTTTGATATTGTGATTACCTCAACAGCTAGCCAGTTGCCTATTATTGGCAAAGGCATGGTTGAGCAGGCAATGAAGGCTCGTAAGCATAAACCTATGTTTATGGTCGATATTGCTGTGCCACGCGATATTGAGCCTCAAGTGGCTGAACTCCCTGATGCTTACTTGTATTCTGTTGATGATTTAAAAGGCATCATCGACCAAAACGTGAAGCTTAGGCAGGAAGAGGCTGGCAAGGCTCAGGAAATTATTGCAGGCGGTGTTGAGCAATATCAGTCGTGGGTGCGCAGTCGAGATGCCTCAGATTTAGTGGTCGCCTACCGCGATGCGACGCAAATTATGTGTGATGAACAACTACACAAAGCGAGACAATTATTGGCCAGTGGCGAATCGCCTGAGGCGGTGTTAGAAAGTTTTGCACGCTCACTGGCGCGAAAAATGATGCACACACCTACTGTTGAAATGCGTAATGCGGCGGCTGCTGCAGATAAAAACCTGCTAGATGCCGCACGTATATTGTTCGATCTGCCTGAATCTGGCCCGATGGATGAGCCATAGTGGCGTTGTAATTTCATGGGTAAATTTATGTGACGCACAGTGTCTGTCTAAGCTGTGTGCATTGAAACTGTATATATTGGAACTGTATATACTGAACTGTATGTATTGGAGCAGTGCGCAGCTGGTCAGCGTGTGGGTGAACTAGTACATTGCGGCCCTTCTTTGTATTGCATCATTAGAAATAATTAATATGGGCGAGAAGCTCACGGAAACTATTGCATGAAACCCAGTTTGTTTGCCAAGCTCGACGTGATTGCCGAGCGCTACGAAGAAATTAGTGCCTTGCTCGGTGATGCCGAAGTTATTAGCGATCAAAATAAATTTCGCGCTTTGTCTCAAGAGTATGCCGAGCTGGAGGCGGTTGTACTTTGCTATCACAAGTACAGTGCCGCGCAAGAGCAAATCGCAGAAGCTGAGAGCCTGCTTAAAGATGATGATCCTGATATGCGCGAATTGGCCGAGGACGATTTAGCCGCTGGCAAAGCCTCACTAGAAATCTTATCGGCAGACCTGCAAAGTCTGTTATTGCCGCGTGATCCCAACGATAAAAATAATGTCTTTTTAGAGGTTCGAGCGGGTACCGGCGGAGACGAGGCAGCTATTTTTGCTGGCGATTTATTTCGCATGTACAGCCGCTATGCCGAATCGCGAGGTTGGCGCGTTGAGATTCTGAATGAGCGCATGGGCGAGCATGGTGGTTACAAAGAAATCATTTCACGTATCGCCGGTAGCGATGTCTACGGCAATCTCAAATTTGAATCGGGTGCACACAGGGTGCAGCGTGTACCTGAAACGGAATCGCAGGGGCGGATTCATACCTCGGCCTGCACTGTGGCTATCATGCCAGAGGCTGATGCGCTTGAGGCTATCGAACTCAACAAAGGCGATTTGCGCATCGATACGTTCAGGGCGTCAGGGGCCGGCGGTCAGCATGTTAACAAAACTGATTCCGCTATTCGCTTAACCCATTTGCCTACAGGTATTGTGGTTGAGTGTCAGGATGAGCGCTCGCAACACAAAAATAAAGCGCGCGCTATGTCGTTGTTGCAAGCTCGTTTAAACGATGCCGCTCAATCGGCAGCTGATGCTGCGCAGGCGAGTGAACGCCGCAACTTAGTGGGTAGTGGCGATCGTTCAGAGCGAATCCGCACTTACAATTTCCCGCAGGGGCGCCTCACCGATCATCGTATTAATCTAACCTTATATAAGCTCAGCGAGGTGATGGAGGGGCAGCTCGACTCGGTTGTGCAGCCACTTTTACAAGAATACCAGGCCGACTTGTTGTCCGATTTGGGTGACGAATAGTTTGAAATTGAGCGCCAGTCGCCTCCTTCTTTAGACGAATCTACGTCATGTTTGATATTACATTAACGCAATTGCTTGTTCAGAGCACCGCTGCACTCGCGGCAGCGGGTCAGGCGAGTGCGCGCCTTGAAGCTGAAGTATTGATAGCTTTTGTATTTAAAAAGCCACGAAGTTATCTCTATGCTTACCCCGAGGTTGTGGTGTCTGACATGCACTGTCAGCAAGTGAATGCATTAATCGATGAGCGCGTTGCGGGTCGTCCTATTGCCTATCTCGTGCAGGAGCGTGATTTTTGGTCGTTGCCCCTTTATGTTAATGAGCAGGTGTTGATTCCACGTCCGGAAACGGAGTGCATGGTTGAAGCTGTGTTGCAGCTAAGCTTGCCTGATGATTGCGTTGCTGTTGACTTAGGGTCTGGCAGTGGCGCCATAGTCATGGCGTTAGCTGTTGAGCGGCCGGCATGGGTTTGTCTGGCGAGTGACCGGTTCGCCGAACCATTACAGGTGGTTAAAAAAAATATTGATGATTTACTCGGTGCGCAGGCCCCAGATAATGGTATGCCAGCACGGTTGCCTATGTTGCTGCAGGCCGAATGGCTGTCTGCCTGTGCTGAAGCTTGTTTTGATTTAGTGATTTCTAATCCGCCGTATATAGAAGATGCCGATCCGTATCTTGATAGGGGCGATCTTCGCTTTGAGCCGCGCTCAGCATTGGCCAGCGGTGCAGACGGGCTTGGCGATATTCGATGTATTGCGAAGCAGGCTCGCAGAAGTTTAAAGCTAGGGGGTTATTTAGCTTTGGAGCATGGCTATGCTCAGCAGCAGCAGGTTGTTGGAATAGTTGAGGGCGCTGGCTTTGAGGTTAAAGAGTTAGGTAGGGACTTGGCTGGGTTACCGCGTTATGTCGTTGCCCAAAGCCATTCGTAGATTAAGCGATTTCTGCAACCGGTAGTAATAGTCGATTGGTAGCATGAAGAATTTCGCCAAGATTAAACGGGGCGAAAAAAACCGCATCAGCGCCGCTGTGTTCTGCCATTGCTCGAGTTGCTGATTCTTGAATATTGAGCGAAACGATTTCATTTTGGGTGACAAATGCGATGATGGGAAGTTCACGATCTCGCAATCGTATCGTCTCGATTAGCGAAAGGCCGTCAAGGTCATCGAGCATTAAGTCGACAAAAACCGCGTCCACATTTTCAAGCTCCGCTAGGCATTCTTTTGATTGACTTATATGTTCGACTTTGGCAGATTCGCCAAGAGCAGCATCGAGAATAACCTGCAAGTAAGGCTCAGTTTCGGCAACAATAAGTCGAGACCTATTAGGCATGTATCTTAATCCTTTTATTTTATATTCAGCCTGTCAGTTCGATGTGACCAGCTTTTGTATTGTGGTGTTGGTTGTCGCGTGGTGCAAATTGGGTGGGTATTGCAAGCCGCTGGCTTGATACCTTTCTGATACAAAACAGAAGACCGGATGCGCGGGATTTTAGAGTTATTTTTTTGCCGGCACAACCTTGACATTGAAATCTTTATTTGGATTTATTTGCGTTGTTTCGGGCATGTGGGAGCGAGCGGTGTTTTTTTGATCGGCGCTAGAGTGTTAAGCCTTTTTGAATACCAATTGTAGAGCTAGTCCATCATTTAACTGCTCAATAACCGCGTGACCGCTGTTGTTGTGAGCCATGGCCACAACATTGTCAGCAGAATTTTGATGGGTGGCCGATTTAGCTGCTTTGAGTAGCTTTTGTAAGTCTACGGTGCTGAGGTCAGCTGTCTTTGTGTGCACTGACAAAACAATATAATCACCTTCAAGGATGTCGGTGCATGCGCTGCACTCAGTGGCGGGCAGTTTTTTATTGCTCAGTGACAAAACAATTTGTTGGTCTTCACCCAGAGGTCGATCATCTTGTTGAGCCGCTAGCGCTGTATTGCGCGCGCTGACTAAGAGCTGCATAACAATCTGCTTAAAAGGCGTTTCTGCAATTAGAGCACTGCCAGTCGTCTCATCAATTTCGGTTTTAAGCGTTAAAGAAGCCGGCATGGTGGGCCGCATCATATCGAGAATTTCAGTTACCAGTGGTCGTAGAGCTGTGCCGGTGGTTCTTTTTTTATCGACTTGCCTACTGCTTTTGTGCGCGACTAGCTCGTATGCGTGTGCGGCTGTTTTTAAGACTTCTTCAAGGTGGTCGGCTATGCGTTGTTCTCGCGCTTGGTTTTTCTGAGACAGTGCGACTTCGGTATAGTTGACAATGCCGCTTAAAATTTCTTTAAAGTCGCGGCCTAGCGCTCCCGTCATGGCGATGCCTATCGCTTCGCTGTCTAGATCATTCTCAGTATTAATTTTGGTGACGTTGTCGTCGACATCCTGCTCGAGGTTGTTTGCTGTGGCTGTATTGGCGTTATTGTTAACAGCGGTGTCACTGATAAAGCCGTATCCTACAATCGATTCGACTTGGCTGCCATCAGGCTGAGTCAATGCAAAACCTTGCCAGGATACATGGTGCTTGGGTTCAGCGCTCTGTGTTTTGTGGTCGTCTTCATAGTGATGGGTGACGCCAGTCCCCGGATTTTTTAAAATCAGGTTAGTCAGCTGTTTAAATTTAGGCATGGAATCACGAAAAACCTCATCATCGTCGCGGCCAGAAATAATGTCGGCGCGTACGTTGAAGTATTGGCAAAACTGCTTATTAGCCTGCAAGAATCGACCAGAGCTGTCTTTTTGAAAAAACATAACAGGCGCGTCGTCAAGCAACTGCCTAATTGCATCGTGATTTTTTAGTAATTCTTGATAGGCATGCCGAGTAGCCGTGATATCTACCGCGCTCCAAACTACCTGCCGCGATAAGCCCGCATCACCCTTCAATTTAGTAATGTAAGTATCTAGCCAGCGCAAGCCTTGGTTACTGGCGTAGGTGATGGTTTGTTGGTGTTCTTTGCCAGTGTTGAGTGTGCGCTGAATGTTTTCAACTAAATTGTCGAGTGCGTCTACTTCCAGTATTTCGGCTAGTCGAATGCCAGGGGCCGCCGCTGGTAAGTGTTGCGTTAAATGCACATCATTGCTGATGACCCTAGCGATACGGCCGCTTTCATCTAATAAGAAGCACAGCGCAGGCAGTGATTGAGCAACATGTTCCCAGACTTTTTCATGAGCCATTACATCGACAGATTCAAATAGATTATCAAATCCAGGTCGTACCGTATTTGGCTGTTCTGGCAACGGCTCAAGCGCATTAGATTTTATTGCGAGCTCAGCGCGTGCGCTCGTTGCGCGCCCTTGTCCATTATTTTCTATCTGTATATCGGTGATCTCTGCAGTATGGGCATGGCCATTTTCATCGGCTATGGTGCAGTCAATCGTACGTGGTATCGATCTATATTCAGAAATTCCACGCAGTAGGTCGGCAAATTGCGCGGCGCCTTCTGTATTCAGCTTGGTCTGCCAGTCTGTTAGGCTGAGTTGAGTATCCGACTGGTTAAAGAGCGGCGAATTGACCACAGCTGCAATATGGATGAATTGATTTTCGAAGTCGATGCTCAGCGTGTGGCGGCAGATAACGTATGTTGACTGCTGGCTCGCGCTTGATGGCGTAGGGATATTTTCATGCGCGATATTGATCGACCGCCTGTCAGCCTCTTGAGACACATGATGCGGCACAGTTTCATGCGTGTGGCGATTAAATGGTTGGTTGGCTGGTGCGCTCGGCGGTTGCCTTGGCACGAGCTGATTATTCTGCTCACTGGCGAGCGCTTCTAAACCATGCTCATTGATAAGCTGAAGAATAGTTTTTTGTGAAAGTTCTGATCGCAAGATTAACGCGTCGATGCCGTTTTTTATGGCGGCGGAAAATAGTGATAGGTCCCGATTGAGCTCATGCTCATCGAGCACCATAATCATTAGGGGTTTACGCTGCCTAGCATTGGAGTTGTAAAGCTGCGTGATGGTTTGAATGAACGGTTGTGCGCCATAGCTGCGGTCAAAGAATACAACGTCATGTTGGGCGAAGGTCGCCGCTGAGCAGTTGACGGGTGAAATTATTTGCAGTGCAAAAGTGGGTGCGCGGCTCATGCCCAGCATGTGTTGGAGCATCGTGCAGAGGCTACTGTCGTCAGACAATATGGCCGCCGATAGCTTAGATAAGTTTGTGCCTGAATCTAGAGTCAGATTGCCCTGGCTCATTAATTTCACTCGCTTTGATTAGGGTCTTGGCATGTCATTATTATTTGGTGCACCAATCTGGCTATTGGCAAAGCAGCTCCGCTTGTACGCCCGCTCACTTTTCGGTTGTATTCTAAGCGCATTGACTACATTTTAACTAATTGATTTGCCTGCATTTTGACCGAATTTTGGTTAATTTTTTGTCTTTATGGTTCAAAAATCGGCTTATTGGTTATTCTACGCTCTATATCTACTGAATGCGATCATTTGAACCATTTTTGAGGATCATTCGGAATCGGTAGAGCAGCAATAACCCTAGGCCAATCAATGGGGGCCATCGAATATTGAGTGATATTTGATCGGCTGGTGCTTGGGTAGTCTTCCAATTGATCGGTTGGCGGCTGTGTCGTCCTGTAAACAAATCAATGCGGGTAGGGTTAGGGTAATTACGTCAAATAGCCTAGAATACCCACCACATAAAATGACAGAAATGAAAGTGAGTAAAATTAGCTTGTCTAAAACAATTGCAGATGATGTGTCAGTCGATAGCACGATAGATTCAACCCAGGTTCATGCCGGCGATAGTCCAGCCGAAATACAAGCCGATCCAACGCCTAGCGATACTGCTGAACCCCAAGCCGTGGCCGAGGCTCAAAGCGATTCGGAGGCCACACAAAGCCAGCCGGATAAGCCGAGCTCGTCACGCAAGCGCGGCCGTTCGCGCACCGCCAAGGCTTGGAGTATCGATCAGTTTGCAGTGCCGGAGCTAGAGGGTAAAGTTCGCTTTCATGACCTTGATCTGCCAACAGAGCTGATGCGGGCTATAGCGGACCTAGGTTTTGAATATTGCTCATCCATTCAAGCCGAAGTGTTGCCCCATACCCTCGATGGTTACGACGCAGTCGGTAAGGCGCAAACCGGTACTGGAAAAACCGCTGCTTTTTTATTGGCGGCGATGAATGAATTACTGATTAATCCTGTCGAAGGCGAGCGCTTTTTGGCGGAGCCCAGAGTTGTTGTGCTAGCGCCGACTCGTGAGTTAGTCATGCAAATTGGTACCGATGCAGTGGATCTTGCCAAGCATACCGATCTGCAGGTGCATACGCTGGTAGGCGGTATGGATTACGGAAAGCAGTTGCAGCGCATACAAAGAGGTTATGTGGATATCGTGGCGGCAACGCCGGGGCGTTTGATCGATTTTATTACCCGTGGTGATATTTCTCTGGCGCAGGTTGAGGTGTTGGTGCTCGATGAGGCCGACCGTATGCTCGATATGGGTTTTATCCCTCAGGTGCGCCGCATTGTTCGTGCTACGCCACCGCGTGAACAGCGACAAACGATGTTGTTTAGCGCTACTTTCAACTATGACGTGCAAGTCATGATCGATAGCTGGATGGTGGATCCGGTTAGAATTGAAATTGAACCGGAAAATATAGCGGCCGACAGTGTGGATCAGCGCGTTTACATGGTGAGTAGCCAAGAAAAATTCACGGTGCTGAAAAACATTCTTGCCAGTGAGGCCGCCACTAGCGTGATCATTTTCGCCAATCGTCGTGATCAAACCCGCAGGCTTTACGAAAAGTTACGCAAGGCCGGTGTTCGCTGCGGTATGTTGTCGGGCGAAATAGCCCAACAAAAGCGCACGCGTACGTTGGAGCAGTTTAAAACCGGCGATATTAAAGTCTTAGTTGCAACCGATGTGGCGGGTCGTGGTATCCATATCGATGGCATTAGTCATGTGGTGAATTACAATCTGCCAGACGACCCTGAAGATTATGTCCATCGTATTGGGCGCACGGGTCGAGCCGGTGCCAAGGGGATTTCAATTAGCCTGGCCTGCGAAGACGATGCATTTATGCTGCCGGATATTGAAGTGCTGCTGGGTGAAAAGTTAGTTTGTGAACGGCCTCCCGAGCAGTTGTCAGGAAGCTAGCGCTAGCTTCCATTTCGCTTGTGTTCTGATTGTTCTAAATAAAATAATGTACCGCCGCATACCGCTGCTGGAATAGCCACAATGTTTATCAGCGGCATCATAGACACCACCGTGGTGACGCTGCCAAAACCCAAGCCTGCACGCTTGCGCTTTTTTAAATCTTTTCGCATGGCCTTAAATGATAATCCGTTGTTGTCATAGGCGTAGTCGACATATTGGATCGTTAGCATCTTTGCGCCAAACCAAAACCAAATAAACGGCATGATGGTGGCAAGCGGTGTTATAACGAGCGAAAGTAAGCTTAGAAGTGCTAAAGGCAGTAGTCGCAATACATAATATAAAAGTTTTTGCAGTTCTCGAATGAGCGTTCGCGGCACGATTTTTATTAAGGCTGTTATTGTTAGCGCTTCGGTACTTGTTTGGCTGTTATTGATGCGCTCCACCTGTTCAGCCATCAAGCCATAAAATGGTGAGCCAATTAGCGTAGCGGCAAAAGTAAATCCAAACGCCACCAATAGCGCGGCGGCAACATAGAAGACGGCTTTGAATAGCCATTCAATAAAGCTCAGCCAGGCTGGAGTGCTGGCTATAAAGCTGGCTAGCCAGCCGTCAAACAATTCATAGAGATAGCTCAAGCCAAAATAAAAAAGGGCTATGTTAATTAAAACAGGAACGACGACGAAGGGTAGGATGTGCTTATTTTTTAGTGTAGCAAAGCCTCGCCACAAGTAGTTTATACCCGAGTAAAAATTTTGATTACTTTGCATGATGAGCCATATTAGGGTTAAAAGCTTTGCACAGCACTGTGCGGATAGAATAAAGTTTTTGCGAGTTAAAATGGGCTTGGGTGTAATGTTATAGCGCTCAAGATGTTAGCGCCAGTGAGCATGTTCACTATCGGCAGAAGGCTTTGGATACATGCCCACGTTAAGAAAAGGGTATGGCGAGATAGGTTTGAAGTTGCCTGCACCTAAACTGGCCCGTACCTATATTGGTCAGCGTTGTCGTTGCCTTGACGTCGATATTTTTACCGATTGCCCTGCAAAATCAAGTAGCATGCGCAAGCTTGTTTTATTGGGCGGCGTTAAGCCACGCGCGCTTTAATTCACTCCTTTGAGTTGGTTTCTTATGATCTGGATACTTTTACTTGGGCTTGCAGTGCTTCTATGGTTAGCCCGTCGCTATTTGCACGGGCCCGATTTGCGCGGCTATGATCGTCCTACCGGCGAGATTTTTGATACGGTATCTACTGATGCCGAAGGGCTTATAGCGGTTAACAAAAAAATTGGTGATTGGCGCCGTGAAGCTGAAAGTGCTCGCGGTATGCGCGGGCGATTAACGAAGCTGCGTGAACAGCTCGATAGCCTGTCGGCCGACTTAGTCTTCGATGGCGACGTAATTCCCGTTAACGCAGATGGTGTCGATGCCGAATGGGTCATTGCTCCAGGGGCTAATCGGTATCGTCGAGTGTTGATGATTCATGGTGGTGCCTTTTGCTTGGGGAGTGCTCGCGGGCACCGAAAAGTTTCGGCCCGGCTTTCAGCTTTGGGCGATGCGGCTGTGCTGGCTATTAATTACCGTTTGGCACCGGAGCATCATCGTAGTCAGTGTGTTGACGATAGCCATACGGCCTACCGTTGGATGCTGGAGCAAGGTCCTGATGGCCCTGCTGTTGCGCAACAAACCCTGTTGGCGGGCGATTCAGCCGGTGGTAATTTAGTGCTGGTTTTGGCGGCAATTTTGCGCGCACAGCCGCTGTTGCAGCCAGCCGCTGTGGTTGCACTTTGCCCCACGGTCGATAGCACGATGTCGGCTCCTAGTATTATTTTTAATGCCGGTTCGGATCAAGTGCTCGGTCAATTCGGTCAAGTTGCAAGCAAGGTGCCGCGCAGTTTATTGCTGTTGCTATCAACCGTGATCTTTAAGTTGTATTTAGCAAATCCACGTTACTCGCCTATCTTTGGTGATTTGAGTGGACTGCCTCCAACGCTAATACATGCTAGCGACCAAGAAATATTGTTATCGGATGCGATTCGTTATACCAATAAGGCCCGCATTGCGGGGTCATCGGTCGACCTGCAAATATGGCGCGAGCAAATGCATGTGTGGCATTTATTTGCCGACGATTTACAAGCTACCGAGCAAGCGTGGCACGAGATAGGTCAATTTATAAAGCGCCATGCTTGATATCTATGGCCCAGGAAGAGCGCCTTTAGCTAATAGTGTTAAAGGCGGTTTTGGCAACCGATAAGGTTTTATCAATGATGTCGCTAGTATGGCAAGCCGAAACAAATCCTGCCTCATAGCTGGCCGGCGCAAGGTATACGCCGTGGTCGAGCAAGACATGAAAAAACTGATTGAATCGCTCGGTGTTGCCCGCCATCACTTGATCGTAGCGAGTGACGCTTTTCTCCTCGGTGAAAAACACCCCAAACATGCTGCCTGCATGGTTAGTCGAGAAGGGGATGCCGGCGGCATCAGCCAGTTTTTGTAAGCCATTAACGAGATTCTCGGTCGCTTGAATGACCGGCTTGTAAAAGCCAGGTGCACTAATTAACTCAAGGGTTTTTAATCCTGCGGCCATCGCTACAGGATTACCCGATAGTGTACCGGCTTGATAGATGGGTCCTTGCGGTGCAATTTGCTCCATGACGTCTTGTCGGCCGCCAAATGCGCCGACCGGCATGCCGCCACCAATCACCTTGCCTAGCGCAGTCAGGTCAGGTTTAACTTGGTAGTGCCCCTGTGCGCCGTTTAGCGCCACTCGGAATCCCGTCATTACCTCATCAAAAATCAATAGAGTGCCGCTTTCATCGCAAACCTCCCGCAAGGTTTGTAAGAAGCCGGGCACCGGCGGTATGCAATTCATATTGCCAGCTACGGGTTCTACAATAATGCAGGCAACTTGCTCGCCTATTTCAGCGAAGACTTTGCGCACCTCATCACTATCGTTATAAGTAAGTGTAATAGTGTGCTCGGCTAAGCTATCGGGTACGCCGGGCGAGCTTGGTACGCCAAAGGTGAGTGCGCCAGAGCCGGCCTTCACTAATAACGAGTCGGAGTGACCATGGTAGCAACCTTCAAATTTCACTATTTTGTCACGGCCAGTGAAGCCTCGTGCTAATCGTATAGCACTCATCGTCGCTTCAGTGCCTGAGCTGGTCATGCGAATAAGTTCTATAGACGGCAATAGCGATTTAATTTTTTCTGCAACAGCGATTTCAATTTCGCAAGGAGCGCCAAAACTTAAGCCGTTGTGTAGGGCTTCTTGTACGGTGTTAATGACGTCTGGGTGGGCATGACCTAAAAGCATCGGCCCCCAAGACTGCACATAATCGATATAGGCATTGTCATCGGCATCAAAAATATAAGCGCCGCTGGCGCGCTGTATAAATGGCGGGCAGCCGCCTACCGCTTTGAAGGCGCGCACAGGTGAGTTAACACCGCCGGGAATGGATTGCTGCGCGCGAGCATAAAGACTTTCGGAGTGTTTGTAGGAATGGGTTGAAGTCATAGAGCAAAAAGCCGTTGAAGGTTGTCGTGGTGCCCATTTTTATGTGTTGCTAGAATAAAAAAGGCTAACTGTTGATTGTAAGGTTATACGCCCTAAGTAGGGTTGGGATCATCATGTTCCAACGCTCGAGTACGGCAAAGGCCAGCGCCATTAAGCGCTGCTAAAGCTCGGGTAGCACTGCGCGCTCGGTTGCTAACGGTTGGCCGGCTAAGCGCAATAAAATCATTTCGATAAAAGTAAAAGCCAAATTTGCATTGCCGCGCTTACCCATTAAGTCGGCCTTTGATGCCAGCGCTATACATCGCTCGAGATCTTGTGGCTTGAGTCTTGCCATTGCATTGCGCAGCGTGGCTTGTTTGTTGGCTAAAAAAATTCTCTCTGCTTTTAGGCCGGCTTGCAGCTGATTTTTTTGCTGGTACTCCAGTAGCGTGGCGAGCCTGCGTAACTCAAAAGCAACAGCGCCCAATATCGCAGCAGGATCTTGCCCTTCTTCACGAATATGAGCAAGCGCGCGGCAGGCGGCTAAAGAGTTGACCTTAAGTGCATGATCCAGCATGTCGAAGGCTGAAAAGCGGGCGTTGTCGGTGACTGCCTCATCAATGGTTTTAACATCAATTTCAACTAAGGGCGCGGTTGCCTGGTCAGCAGCGCGGGTAGCCGGCATTTTTGCTAACGAAAGTTTTTCTAGCTCTTGCACCGCCGCCATCAAATTACCTTCTATGCGCTCGGCAAGTAATGCAGCAGCATCACGACTGAGCTTAAGGCGATGAGCGGCGGCTCGCTGTATCAGCCATTGAGGCAGCTGTTCAGATGACAGCGGATAGATAGGCACTTGTATGCCATTACTGGCGATAGTGCTGACCCATTTGGGTTTGCCGCTGACGCGCGGTGCACTAATTAACAGCACCGTATCGGGTGGTGGGTCAGCCATGTATTGGCAAATGGCATTGCTGCCTTCAACACCAATTTTTGACGAGCTTAAACGCAGTTCGAGCAGGCGTTGGTCGCCAAATAATGATAATTCATTGCAGCTCGCCAGCCATGCAGGCCAGCTAAAGTTGTTGTCTTGCTCAACCCGTTGTACATCGTTAAACCCTTTTTCGGCTGCTTTTTCTCTAATGAGCTTGCAGGCGTCGCTTTGTAAAAGCGCTTCATCGCCAGCAACTAAGTAGGTGCTGGCCAATGACTGCTTTAGATGGGAGGCGAGTTTGTCGGGATAAATTTGCACGTTTAGTTTCGTTGTTGTTTTCAGCTTGTGACAGTGTAGGTGTGGTCGGCCCGTTTTTTCACGCTGTTATTGGGATGATAGTGCGGCCTTGTTTGGCTCGCTGTGCTGCGCATAGCGAATCAGTTGTAGCGTTTGTGCCGTAATCATTTGCGTAAGTTCATTATCAACCAATTCGCTTTCGCGTTGCTGTGCGGCGCGTTGCTCTGGGTTGGTGAGCTGCTCTCGCTCAGCACTGAGTAGGACCGGAGCAATGAGAGTGCGCTGCTTGCTGACCCAAGCAAGCTGCACATTGACTGATCGTAGGCGTTCAGCATCACGGCCTTCAGCGCTCACCGATAAGCTGCGATTGCTGCGGTCCACTTGTTGTAATGTGATCACACTGCCCGCTGCATTACGATTTTTTGTCACCGTAATATTGTTGGCTATAAGTTGGCGCGTAAGGCTGACCTTCCATTGAGTTTGAGCGTCGATATAAATGGGTTGCAAGGCCACCTCAGCGACCAGCGGTTGCTGTAATTGATACCCGCAGCCGCTGATGATAAGCGTTGCCAAAATAAAAACGGCATGGAAGGGGTTAATGAATACTAGTTTATACATACCGTATGTTGATGTCCGCTGAGTGGCTTTGCTGTTGTAATGTTACCGAGCTATGTTACCGAGCTATGTTACCGAGCTATGTTACCGAGCTAGGCGTCAACATTGACTCGTTAACTGGCCACAATGTTAACGAGTTTAGCCGGTACTACAATGACTTTTCGCACCGTTTTATCCACAATAAATTTCTGCACATTTTCATGAGCCAGAGCTAGTTTTTCGATCGTTGCTTTGTCGGTATCAGCCGACACCTGAAGCTTTGCGCGCACCTTGCCATTGACCTGTATCACTAATTCGATGCTGCTTTTCGTCAGTGCAGTCGTATCGAGCAAGGGCCAATTGGCTTGTAATACATTGTCTCCAAAACCCAATTGTCCCCAAAGTGTATGGCAGATGTGAGGCGCAATAGGTGCCAGTAGGCGCAGTAATATACCGACTCCTTCGGCGATCGCCGCTTGCGCGTGTTCGCTTGTGTTTTGAGGGTTTTCGGGCGCGTTTTTATGCAGCGTGTTGAGTAGGGTCATGCAGGCTGCAATGACCGTGTTAAATTGATTTCTTTCGAAATCGAGCAGCGCTTTTTCAAGAACATTGTAGATGTTGTGGCGGCAGTTTTCGCAATCATCATCATTGTTGTTGGTGCTGTACATGCCGTGCTCGTCGAGCAGTGATCGGCCCGTTTGTATTGTGTTTTCTTGTTGTTGGCAAAAAACCCAAAGACGTTTTAAAAAACGCTGTGCGCCGGCTACCCCATCATCATTCCACTCTAGCGTTTGCTCTGGCGGAGCGGCAAACATGGTAAAGATGCGCACAGTATCGGCACCGAATTGATCAATAGCCGTTTGCGGGTCGACGCCATTATTTTTTGATTTTGACATTTTTGTCATGCCGCCCACCGTTAAGGCGGCGCCAGTTTTACTGTCGCGCGCGGCAATGACACGGCCTTTACTGTCTTGCTCAGTGTCGACGTCTGCCGGGTTGTACCAGTCTTTGCCACCGTCTTCACGCTGATGATAAAAGGATTCGGCCAATACCATGCCTTGGCAAAGCAGCCGCTTAAAGGGTTCGTTAGATGAAATCAGGCCTTCGTCGCGCATGAGCTTGTGATAAAAGCGCGCATACAATAAGTGCAATATGGCGTGTTCAATGCCGCCGACATATTGATCGACGGGCAGCCAGTAATTGGCACGTTCGCTGTCGAGTAGGCCGTCGGTGTAGTCGGGGCAGGTGAATCGCGCGTAGTACCAGCTTGACTCCATAAAGGTGTCAAAAGTGTCAGTTTCGCGTTCGACAGCACGACCCTCGTGTTCGGTTTTGCGCCAATTTTCATCGGCTTTGATGGGTGATTGCACCCCATCCATGATGACGTCTTCGGGCAGCAGTACCGGTAGCTTGTCGAGTGGCACAGGGATCTCGCCACCCTCGGGTAGATTGTAGATGGGGATCGGAGCGCCCCAATAGCGTTGCCTAGACACACCCCAATCGCGCAGTCGGAAGTTGGTGGTGGCTTTACCGCACTTGAGCCCAGCGAGCGCGTCAGTAATAGCCGTGCTACAGGCTTTGACGTCGAGACCATCAAATTCACCGGAATTTACAGCAACTGTATCGGTTTTGCGCGCGTACCATTCGTGCCATTGCTTGGCCGAAAAAGGCGCGTCGTTGTCTAGATTCGATTGCACCACTTGTTCAATCGGGAGCTGGTAACTGCTAGCAAAAGCGAAGTCACGCTCGTCATGAGCTGGCACGGCCATAACGGCACCCGAGCCGTAATCCATTAATACATAGTTGGCTATCCAAACAGGAATTTCACGGCCATTAAGTGGATGGGTAACGGTCAGGCCAGTGTCGATGCCTTTCTTTTGCATGGTGGCCATATCGGCTTCGGCAACCGATTGAGCCTTACAGGCTTTAATGAATTCAGCAATGGCTGGATTGTTTTGGCTGAGCGCGAGCGCTATGGGGTGTTCAGCGGCAAGGCTGGCATAAGTGACACCCATTAGTGTATCGGGTCTTGTGGTATAGACCGATAAATGTGTAAAGCCTGCGGTAGCAACGGTTAACGCAAAGTCTATTTCTGCCCCCTGACTTTTGCCAATCCAGTTTTTTTGCATGGTTTTCACTTGCTCTGGCCATTCGGACAGATCATCAAGGCTGGCCAATAACTCCTCGGCATAGGCAGTGATTTTTATAAACCATTGAGGGATTTCTTTGCGCTCTACTAAAACCCCCGAGCGCCAGCCGCGGCCATCGATGACTTGTTCATTGGCCAGCACCGTGCAGTCCACCGGATCCCAGTTGACGGTAGCCATTTTTTTGTAGACTAAGCCTTTTTCATAGAGTCGCGTAAAAAACCATTGCTCCCATTTATAGTAATCGGGTTGGCAGGTGGCAAATTCGCGCGACCAGTCAAAGCTAAAGCCCAGTGATTGCAGCTGTTGGCGCATGTAATCAATATTTTGATAGGTCCACTTGGCCGGTGCCGTTTTGTTTTGAATAGCGGCATTTTCTGCGGGCAAGCCAAACGAATCCCACCCCATGGGGTGCAGTACATTTTTACCCAGCATGGTTTGGTAACGCGCAATGACATCAGTAATAGTGTAGTTGCGCACATGCCCCATGTGCAGTTTGCCACTGGGGTAGGGGAACATTGCCAGGCAGTAAAATTTTTCTTGCTCAGGGTTTTCACGCGTAACAAAGCATTCGTTATCGTGCCAATACTGCTGGGCTTGAGCTTCAATATGTTGGGGATCGTATTCTTGCGACATGGGCACTTGGCAACACTTTACTGGGTTGATGGACGCTGATAAGAGCGTGCTGGGGCAGCGGTTATAGCCGCTACAAAAGTACGCTAGAATACCTCGATCCGAGTCTCTTTCGCCAGCGCTGTGGCTGTAACTATCTGCCACAAACTGCTCAGGAGCCATAACAGGAACCGTAATGCTTTATCGAACGCTGTTAAAATTTTGGTTGTTACCACCAATGCTCAATATTTTGCTGATTATGCTGGGCTTGCTGTTGTTGGCTCGGTATAGGCGCCTAGGCATTGCCTGCTGTGCAACTGGCTTGCTGTCATTGTTGCTGCTCTCGATCCCACAATTTAGCAATGGGTTGCTGCAGTCTACTGAAGTGGCCAAGGCATTGGATGCCAAGCATGAGCGGTTGCAATCGGCCGATGCGATTGTTGTGCTCGGCGCGGGTCATCTTGAATTTGCGGCTGAGTACGGCGACGCACAACCCAGCCATGATGGCGTTGCTAGGCTTAGCTATGCGGCCTATTTACACCGCGTGACGGGCCTGCCGTTAATGTTGACCGGTGGTCAGCCCGCAGGTAGTGAGCATGTGCATGCTCAGGTATTGGCGCGTTATCTGCAGCGTAACTATGGTTTGATGCCCCGCTGGATTGAAGGCCGTAGCCGCACCACTGAGGAAAACGCGATTAATGCAGCGGCGGTTCTGCTGCCTCAGCAATTGGGTACGGTCTTACTCGTGACCCAGTCAATGCATATGCGTCGTTCAATACACTTATTTGAGGCCGCTGGTTTCACCGTTATTCCTGCACCTACCGGATTATCCTTTGCGAGCTCGCCGGCGGCGCAAGCATGGCGTTGGATTCCTACCACAACAGCGCTGCACAACAGCTCCATGGTAATACATGAAATACTGGGCTATTGGTGGTATCGGTTGCGCGCTGTATAGCACGAGTTTTTGGTATTCGTCTTTTTCACGACGTCAGAGTCGCAGGCTTCTTATTTGCCTGTGGCGATTAAATTGGCGGCTGGCGTTGACAGGCTAATTGCAGAGTTGTAACTTCACGCTCGTTTATTAATTGAAAATAAAGGATAAACCTATGAAATTGAAAGGTGCTCAATCAGTACGGATTGTATTCTCTACGATAGCTTAATTGGCTATAGCGTGTGCCCATGCCGATAACTTTAACGCAAGAAATTCGGCTATGGGGGGCGTTGGTGTGGCCTCCAGCAACTACGATGCTGCGGCTTTATACAATCCGGCTTTATTGACCCGAAAAGCCACAAGCGATAACGTTTCTATCATACTGCCTGCTATTGGAATTGAGGCGAGCGATAAAGAGGATGTCATTGAAAAATTAGACGACCTCGTTGATATTTTCGATGAATTGGATGCGGCGATTGATGCAGTCGATGCGGTTGCGGCGGAGTCGGCAAAGGATCGTATATTAAGTGATCTTGCCGAAATTGATGCAAAGCCTGTACGCATCCATGCGGGTGCAGCGATTGTGGTTGCTGTGCCCGGAGACAATGTGGGGTATTCATTCGACGTGCGAAATTCGCTGGATTTGGCGGTGCTGGCCGACTTTGACGAAAACGATGAGGCGGTTTTAGACAATGCGATTTCGACTGGCGACACCTCAACCATCGATAGTGATTTAGGCTCATCGGCAGTGGCACTGGGGGCTTCGGTGACTGAGCTGGTGTTTAGCTTTGCCAAAAATGTCGAAATGGGCGGGCGTCAATATTCTTTTGCCGTTGCTCCTAAGTACCAAACGGTTGAAACTATTTTGTACTCGCAGGGCGCCAATGATTTTGATTCTGACGATTTTGATGCGGATGATTCGACGCTTGATGATTCGAACTTTAATATTGATATTGGCATGGCGCTTTTCTTAAATGAAAAAGTAACCATTGGCGCAACATTTAAAAACTTGATTAGCGATGAATATCAAACGGTGATTGATCCTAGTTCGGGGCAATCGGGTGTCTATCAAGTGGATCCGACGATCACTGTTGGGGTCGGTTATGAAACTAGTTTTATGTCGACGTCAGTTGATGTGGATTTACTACCCGTGAAATCATTTAAGAGATTTGAGGACTCGCAGTTTCTCCGTGCCGGCGTAGAGTTGAATGCGGCTAATTGGGTTCAATTGCGATTAGGTGTACGTGTTGATTTGGAAGACACGCGCGAGAATGTTGCCACAGTTGGCTTTGGGTTATCACCGTTTGATATATTTCATATTGGTTTAACCGCAATCGCAGGCGAGAACGAAACTTATGGCGGTGCTTTGGAACTAAAGCTTACTTTGTAAGTTTTTAGCGCTCAAAGGCTCTGTGTTTGCTGAGCGACCGGGTGTCGCTCAGATGGTTGTAGAGGCTAATGCGCGTATTATGACCGCTCGTGTATCGGCGGGATCGATCACGGCATCAATTTCTAAAAATGCGGCGGCTTCGGTGGCTTGGCCACGCTGGTAAGCGGCATCCACTAGGCTATCGAATAAGGCGTCGCGCTCTTGCGCGCTGGCTGCGCCAGCGAGCTCTTTTTTGAAACCCAAGTGCACGGCGCCTTCAAGCCCCATGCCTCCAAATTCGCCCGTAGGCCAGCTCGCACTGTACACTGGCTTGGCAAAGCTGCCTGCAGCCATGGCCATGGCGCCTAAGCCGTAGCCCTTGCGCAGAAAAATAGCGATTAGCGGTGTGCTGAGCTTGGCGCCTACCGTAAATAGCCGCGACATACGCGGCACGGCCGCCTGATTTTCGCTGTCGGGCCCCACCATGAATCCGGGCGTGTCGCATAAGCTGACAATCGGCAATCCAAACCGATCGCAAAGCTCCATGAAGTCGGCCATTTTATCTGCGGCCTCGGCATCAATCGCGCCACCGAGTTCCCGGCTATTACTGGCCATAACACCCACCGCGCGGCCGTTAATACGCGCAAAGCTAGTTATCACGGGTTTGCCGTAGGCATGTTTCAATTCGAGCACAGTGTCAGTGTCAAAAATGGTTTGTAATACCTGCCTCACTTTGTAAGAGAAGCGTCGGTTTTCAGGCATGGCTTCACGCAGTAGGTGTTGCTCGGCGCAGCTTGCTTGGGCGACCTCACCTTGTAAGTAACTTAGCACCTGTTTTGCTAGGGCGGTGGCATGGGCTTCATCGTCGGCCAACAGATCGATCGTGCCATTGGTGGCAAGTTGCTGGGCGGGGCCGATATCAGTGGGGGCAAAGCTGCCTAACCCTCCGCCTTCAATCATTGCCGGCCCGGCCATGCCAATGCAACTGCTGCGTGTGGCGATGGCAATATCAGCGCCACCCAAAAGAGCAGCGTTACCGGCAAAACAAAAACCGTTGTTGATGGCAATGCGCGGGGCTATGCCGTGTAGTCGACCCCAATGGATAAATGAATTCACATTCAAGCCGGCGATTTGTGTTTTAACATCAACATCCCCTGGCCGGCCGCCGCCGCCTTCGGTGTACATGACAACCGGTAATTGCTGCTGATGTGCGACTTCTAAAATACGATCTAGTTTTTGATGATGAAAAAAACCTTGGGAGCCAGCCAGCACCGTGTAGTCATTAATAATAACAGCAGCCCGGCAGTCGGCCGCAGGCAGCAGCGTTTGATTGATAGTGGCAGTACCAGTGATGACGCCGTCGGCTGGCGTATTTTTTTGTAAATCTTCGAGTTCGCGCCGTTCGCGTTGGGCTGCTACTGCAAGCTGTCCATATTCTTGAAAGCTCTCTGCGTCGCACAGGTCATGCAGATTTTCACGCGCAGTGCGGTAGCCTTTACTATGACGCTTGTCCACGATTTCTTGGCGCTCTGCATCCAATGTTTTTTCTTGCAGTGTCTTGAATAGGCCGAAAGTAGGGTGGTCAGACATGGGCTTCTCAAGCGTGGATTTGTTAATTAGTAGGGCAGCTAGTTTATCGTTTTAAGTGAAGTAGAGCAAAAGTGTAAGGTCAGAAGTCACTGCACGCTACTTAGCGCAGCGCATAAAAATTTTATTAAACGATAATTGTTTGCGGTTTTGTGCAGCCAACGCTTTTTATTTTTTAATCTAGGCGCTGAACTCTACGCATGTAAAATGCTTCTGCCTCTCTAACAATCGCACGCAACGCCTCCTCTTCACGCTCATCGCTGGTTAAAAGAAAATGCAGGCCAATGGCATGATTACGTGTGTCCGTGTGGCGTATATTGGTGGCGCGCTTTAAAGTGACATCGTGTAGGCTCAAAGCGATGACAACCTCATCGCCTATCTGGACTTTTGCAAAATCATCGGGGCTCAAACAGACGCGAGCACCGTCGGCATTGATGTCTTTGATTTCAGCGTCTAGGCACATATCGGTTTCGATGGAGATCGAAGCAGTGACACCAAGTCCCTGCAAAACTGGCACGCGAAATAGCGCTCGTCTGCCAGCGTTTTCAATAGCGTCGGGTATAAAAAGCTCTAGCTCCACCAAATCGTCATCAATTAATTTAGACGTTTTTACTGTGGTTAAAAAGATATGCGGCTGTGACTTATAATTAAAAGAAACAGAGCAGATTGCACCGGTATCGAGTAACGCACGAACTTCATTCAGCTTGATTTCAATCGTTATCGAGGTGGTATTATAAACTTTGAAGATGCCATGCCATGAAGATGAGAGCTCTGTACTGTCCATGAGCAGAGGTATGTCTGTTGCACAGGTGGATGACAAGATTTCATTTACAATGCGTTTTTTTCTTTGTTTGGGGAGCTCTTGCTCTGATATCGTTTGACGGCTCTCTTTGGGAGAAGAGTGCAAAGCAAATGCTATATTTGTCCACCAGCTACACATAGTCTTTGTTCGGTAAGTTGAAAGAATTACTACAATGAGTCTAGCGTACTTATCGTCTGCTTAGCGCCCTAGGAGCTGTTTTTCTTCTGATAATTGATATAGATCAATCTTTCATTAAGCTAGCGACCAAGAATTAGTCGAGTGACGAACCAAGGCTTTGATTTTTCCTGTACTCGAACACTCTCCAGCAACTTTGTAGAGCTAAGCGAGGATGTCGCTGACGGGGTAGATACATTGGCCAAGGCAATGCAACTCTCCGGGCTTGAGCTCGATACTGTGTTCGAGAGCATTGGCCGGTTCGATGCATAGCATGGTTCGATAACCTTGATCATTAAAATCGGGCATACCTTCGGCAATGACTTGGCCGGGGTTCCAGACTACTACGTTGGCATTACCCCAGCTAGTCATCGCGGTGGCTAGGGGGTCAGATGAATTTATGAGGCGCAGATTTTTAGGTGGGTTCAGATAAATTCGGTCAATTTCGCCAAAGATATTCAGCGCATCGTCTTGTGTGCAGCGTTGATAATTCTGGGTGTTATCTAAATAGGTTAAGCCTGTAACAGAAGGCAGTGCAGCGGATGAATGGCAGGGTGTGGAAAAATAGTTGTGCAAAGCATTACCGATTGTCAGCGGATGGTCAGAGATATTTTTGGTGCGCATTTCCATCCACAAAGAATCAGTGAGCTTAATTTCAACCTCTAAAGAAGCTTTGTTGCGCCACTCGCTATAGGGGGCGGTGGCGGCATCCAGGGTCAAGATAATTGAAGTGGCGTTATTGTCGGCGCGGGTTTCTTTCACCAGAAAATTAGAGGTCCTTGCATAGCCGTGCTTCGGTTTGCCAGTATCACTCAAGTGTGGTCCGAACCAAGGCCAACACAGTGGGATGCCGCCGCGCAAACCTGTTTCGGCTTGGTAGGTGGCCGCCTCACTCATCCACAACATATCTTTGTTCTCACCCGTTGGGCTATTTTTTTTTGTGTTAAAGCGCGTAATGTGAGCGCCTTGAAGATAGAGCTCAATGAGAGCCGTTTGATAAGTGAGCTCGGCCTTGATAAGGTCTCCGCGGCCTTGGCAAAAGTGCAGTCGGCCTGCAACACCAAAACGTTCGTTCAAGCGGTTTATTCTGGCATCATTCATTATTTCGGTCATAAAATACGGTTGCTGTTGGCGTTTGTTACTGGTGCAATCTAACGGTTGTTCTATTAGTGTAATTCTTAATGCAGAAATCAATTGCGACTATCAATTCAGGCTTGGCTGCAGCAGTTTACAACTGTTGAAATTTAATTATTGGGAATGTTTAAGTAGTTCTTAATAACGTGAAAAAGATCCGCTTGCGTCAGCATTGATGGCAGCGACGCGGCATCGTTGCTAAAAACCGGCACATTGGCTCCCGTATGTTCTTCTTTAATAAAGTTATTGGTGGCATAGTTAATGGCCATCAAGGAGTTTTCAGGTGTGCGTAGGCGTACTAGTTTCCCCGGCGTGTAAACAGGCACACCGACACCTTTAAATAAGCTATTTTCGGGCACGATTTGCGCAGACTGACTATGATCCGCCGTAACGATAATTAATGTGTTGGGATTTTTTTGTGCAAATGCTAGAGCGCTGTCAAGGGCCTCATCGAGTTGCTCTACGCCGCCAATACTTCCACAGGCTCTGCGGTCGTGTGCTTCTTTATCAATAAGTGCCGACTCAACCATTAAAAAGAAGCCGCTTCGGTTATCCTGGCTTAAGTGCGCCAATGCTCGATCGGTCATCAGCTTTAAGTGCGGTAAACCTTTAGATTTTGGGTTGGGTTCGCAGATCATGGGTTCAGGCATGCGGACTTCGCCTTTGCTTGAGAGAGCGCGATGAGTTATATCAGGCTGCGGTTCTTCTGCAGAGCGACCATCTTGCCCTCGGAGTCGCGCGGGCATGTCACTGGGGGCGAACAGCCCTAGCCATTTTTTATCAAGTGGTGCTGACTGTAATTGCTTCGTTGAGGTGAGTACTTCAAATCCCAGTTGCTCGGCGAGTTCTATCACCGACATGCTTTGATTTTCTACTTTGGGGCGGAAATACTTGATGCCGCCGCCCAGCGCTAAATCTAAATTCGATGCCACCAATTGCTCAGCAATAGATCCTAGCCCCCCATTGGCCTGCAGGTCTTGAGGGCAGTCAATCGTCATTTGACCAAAGTCGGAGGTTTTTTCAATTGAGGCAGGGCTTTGACAGAAGCGCATATTAATATGCGCATAAAAAGCGGCCATGGTGGCATCAGTGACACTGGAATTGCTGACCAGTCCGGTTTTAATGTTGGCTGCCGAGGCAAGCTCAATAATCGAGGTTAGGTCATTATCATCGCCTGCTGTTGTGGCAATTCTGCCGCGGCTGGTTAACTGCCCGGTTGCTATCGCTGTGGCACTGTTGGCCGAGTCGGCAACGTAGACGAATTTTTTTGGATCATTTTCAGCAACCGTCAATACCTGCGCTACACCACGTTGCGCCATATTATCGAGCGTGAGTCTGCCTGCTGCTCCTTTTAAATAGTTGCGCGCAATTGTTATTTGATGATCATCCATACCATCGCCGATGATTAAAATGACATTTTTCGGTATGGGTTGCGTGGCCAAGTCGGGTTGCGCACTTACCTGTGTGAACCCAAAAGTGGTTATCAATGCTATGAGGGAGTTAAAAGCAAGGCGTTTCATGATAATGGTTTTTTCCAAATGAAAAATAATAGGTATGTTTGTCAAATAATTGGTTCGTTGACTGCTACTGCTGCTGGGAGTGCTGTTGCTAGATTGTAATAATGAGAGAACCCCAATCAACCAACCATAACAAGGGTTTAGCCACTTTACTACCCAATATCTGCCGCAGTGAATGTCAGCGCATAATAAAGTTTATGCTCTAAATATTAGCTCTTTATTTTTGCGTGGCTAGTGGCTAGAGTCTTTGCTAAGCCACCTTCTAAATAACCGGCATCAAACCCTTGTGCGATAAGTAGTGCACAGGCGTGTTCGCTGCGCGGACCCGCTTGGCAATAGAGCATAATGGGTTTGTCACGCTTGAATGAAAAATCTCCCGACTCGATGAGTGCAAGCGGAATGTTTAGCCCGCCGAGGTTGAAGGCTACATGCTCTTGTTGTGAGCGAACATCAATTAACTGTGCTTGGTTACTTTGGGCAAGGGCAATCATTTCATCGCAAGACAGTTGTTTTCCAAAAGGTGACACCGCATTAATTTTTTGCAACGAGTGATCGCTTGCCTTTTTTGTATTCGACGCGCCATTACCACAAGAGCTACAGCCGGGGTCGCTATGAATAACAAGGGTCTGAAAGTCCATGGTGGATGTTTCAATCAGTAGTAGTTTGCTTTCTAGTAAGCCGTCGAGCCCCAGCAAATATTTTAGCGCTTCATTCGCCTGTATTGTGCCCATCAAGCCAGGTAGCGCGCCCAGTATGCCGGCCACATTGCAATTGGGAGCGTTGTTTGCTGGCGCACTAAACAAGCAGTTAAAGCATGGGCCTGTGGGTGTAAAGACAGCGCATTGGCCACTAAATTGATAAAGGCTTGCATAGACCCATGCTTTATTGAACTCGCGACAGGTTTCATTAATAAGGCATCTCGCGTTAAAGCTGTCGGTGCAATCGAGTACGATACTAGCAACAGCAATAAGCGCAGGGGCATTGCTCTCATCGAGGTGCTCGGTGATTGCATGCACTGTAATATCACTGTTGAGATCTTGCAGGCGCTGCTGGGTGCGCTGCGCTTTATTGCAGCCGACATCGTTTTCAACAAAGGTAATCTGGCGCTGGAGATTACTCAGTTCTACAGTGTCACCGTCAACTACAGTGATAGTACCTACCCCTGCCGCAGCCAAATACAAACTAACCGGTGCGCCGAGGCCGCCGCAACCAATAATGAGCGCATGTGCATTTTTTAAAGTGGTTTGACCTTGCGCTCCTACCTGAGGTAATTGGATATGCCGGGTGTAGCGCAAATATTCTTTAGCGGTAAACGTTGTCATGCGTGCAGTTTACCTCAAAGCGCGCTGTGAGGGCCGACCAGCGTGCGGATTGGCGGTGTAATGTTGGGCTATGAGGCTAAGCGCTTGACGCAATATTATAAAGTTCGCACATCAAGCGGTAGATGTCAGCTGCAGTGGCGAGCTCACAGTTAGAAATATTAACGATAGGCGCCAATGTGTCGATAGAGATGTGAAGCTCTACACTGAGCGCCGCAAAATCCATACTGGCAATGCCGTTGCCAGCAAACTCCCAATCTAGCAACATAAAAACAGGGCCAGTTGTTGATGTTGGCTCGCAGCGCACAATATTGTGTGCATTAAGATCATGATGACACAGGCTGCGCACACCGCCCGAGCACTTCTCATACTCGATGCATGCCTTGTGCAGCTTCGTATAGCGCGCGGTCAATTCAGCTTTTTGCCCAGTGTTTATTGCCGACTGAGCTTGCTGCCAGTATTGTTCTAGAAGTTGGGTATAAGAAAAATCGGGTAACGCCACGGTAAGCTGTTGGTATTGCATGATGCTATTGCATAGGTGATACAGGTCCTGCGCATCTAGGCAAGTCTTGTGTGCCAGCGTAGTGCCGCGTATGTAGCTGCATAAACGGTAGCCCAGATTGGGGCTTTGATAAACAACCCGAGGCGCAAGACCTAGTTGTGCAGCGCCATGCTGAATGAGGTTCTCATACCGGGTGTTTTGAGTTTGCCCATGGTTAACACGCCGCATGCGTAAAACATAATGCTCTGTGTCGATCTTAAGTAAGTAACTATCATTCGAGCGACCCTGTCTGAACTGAGTGATGATTTCAGGGGTGCGCGTCCCACTTATGCCCCATAGCGGCCATTCGGATAAAACCGTTTGCAGTGCCTGCGGCTGTCGCGAGTTACTTGGCATGGGCAGCTAGAGGCTCTTGAGCGTTATACTGCTGGCGCCAATAAAAATAACCGTAAGCTGCCAATACAACGTAAGCGACGAACAATGCAGTGGTGAAAAATAAATCTTTACTGACATACAAATAAATCGATATGACATCAATCACCATCCAGTAAAGCCAGTTCTCAAGAACACGTCGTGCAATCATAAAGGTGGCCAGTAAACTTGCCCAAGTGGTAAAAGAGTCGAGGTAGGGAAAGTCTGCATTGGAGTACTGGCTTAGCCAATACCCCGACAGTGTCGATAGTATGGCGACTAGCAGCAGAAGTTTTACGTGTAAAGTTAGCGGCCACGTTTGCAATCGAAGCGTTTGGTCACGCTTGTCACTAGCGAGTGTGCCGGTGGCAGATTTTGCGGTGGTGAGGCGGCTCCACATAAACCAGCCATAAATGGCCATGGCTGCATAATAAACGTTTAGCGCAGAGTCCATTAGCAGCTGATACTGCCACAACACAACAACAAAAATTGACGACCCGAGGAGCGCCGCCGGCCAGCAGTAGCGGTTATTGCGTGCTGCCAGCACAACGTACATGAGCGAGGCTAGTACGGCCACTATTTCGGGAATAGAGTAGGCGCTAAGTTCTGACCAAATGGCATTAATCATAGGGCATTAATCACAGAGCAATATAATCTACTTGATGAGCTATTTTTATGGAGCTCGTCGATCTTTATTCAAGTACTTTGCAACTAGCACAGTACTATTGCTGCTTTCAAAAACTGTTTTAGTGGCTTGTTGCACCGCATTCATCACGGCGTCGTATTCCCCGAAAATTTCGGTGCTAAGCGCATGTGTGCGCACCTCTAGGCTGGGTATACTATTTAACGCCTCGATATATTTTTTTATCGGTGTAACAAAAGACTCATTGAGTGGATACAAACTCAGTTCAGCAGTAATTATCATGCTAAGCACCTCGTAGTGCGCGTAAAATTAAAAATCGTAGCGGAATGTCACGCCACCATTGCGTGGTTCACCGCTTTGCGTATAAAGATCATTAACAAAGAAACTGTTGCGTGGGTCATTGGCAAAGTATAAGCCCTGCACCGGATAGCTTTCATCAAGAAGATTGCGCAGCCAAAAAGTGAGCGAAACCTTCTCATTTTGATAGCTCAGACTGGCATGCGCCAGATTGATGTTGCCTGATTCGGCGTCAAAATAGTAGGCGAACTGGTAGCTGTCGCGACCCTCGATCGCCAAAGTGGCTGACACTGTGTCACTTACATTGACAGTGGTTTGTAGATGGTATTGATAAGTCGGTGCGCGAGGTTGTTCTTTTTGGACGATGTCGACAAAAGTAAAAACATCAAAGTCATAAATACCAAAATGTTTAAACGAGGAGTCGATGTAAGCCAAGTTGGCGCTCAAAGCAATGTGAGAGTTGGGTTCAAAGTTAATTTGCCATTCAACGCCATGACTCTCGGCGGATTGAGCATTGTCCTGATAGCCAATGAAAAGAAAGCCTTCAGGTGGCGGGAAATCAAGTAAAAATGTTTCGAATTGTGGCCTGCTGCGATGGTTGTAAAACAGCGACAGCCTTGATGTTAACGTATTATTGAATAATTGTGCCTGGCTACCTATTTCTAAGTTGGTCAGTGATTCGTTAGCGTAGCGCAGTCGGTCGATTAACTCATTTTGTGCGGTTTGCGTGGCGAAGCCAATATTCGATGAGGCATCGGTATTTACGCCGCCGGCTTTGTTGCCGCGGGCCACTAGTGCATACAGCCCAAATTGCGGGCTAATAGAAAAATTGAGCGCTGCATCAACTGACCAGAGCTCATCATCGGTTGCACTAATGATGGCATTTTGGTCGCTATAAGTATCACTGAATAACTCGTAGCGAACGCCCAAAGAAGCACTTAGCCGCGTCGTTAGGGTGGGTGTCCATTGGCCATAGAGTGCTTGGCGCTCTATGCCATACTTGCTACTAAAATCGGCAGCGGGAAAGGGATTGAAAGTATAGGCTCTATTGAGTTTTACGTTGCTATGTTGTAGATACACACCTACAACAAAATCCTCACCTGTTAAGTGAGAGTCATATGAATATTCTTCACGGTCGCGCTCATAGCTATCATTGCTGGAAAATTGGCTCTGACTACACGTATTGTCGTTGCCACAAAAATCATTGTTGACCCAGTCTTCATCAAAAGCATATTTCAATTTGGCGTGTAGGCTGGTGATTTTTGTGTGCAACGCACTTGTTGGCGATAGTGTTAATGTGTGCTTGAGTGCAAAACCCAATAGCTCTTGAGTGTCCAGCCCCGGCTCGTCACTCACGGTGGTGTTGCGGCTGTTGTCCAATGAAAACGCATCGTAGCCATTATTGTTGTCGATATGCAGCGCGGTTAAGTCGAGTTGCTGATCGTCGGCTAGAGCCCAGTTCAGGTTCAGTTTGGCGAGTTGCTCATCAAACTTACCCGTGTCTTTTTTATTTAAAAATTGATTTTCAATATAGCCATCGCTGGTGTATTGGTTGACCGCAAGACGCGCCGATATCTGCTCACTCAGTTTGCCGGCGATTGCCACGCCACTTTGGCGGCTAGCAAATTTACCTACGCCTACTTCAATAAAGCCACCGGTATTAGCCGTAGGTTGGGTTGAGATAATATTAATTGACCCGGCCAGTGCGCTGGCGCCCAATCGCGTGCCTTGTGGTCCGCGTAAAATTTCCACTTGTTCGACATCAAACAGTAACCCGGCGCCAAAAATCCCATTTAACTCAATGCCATCTACCATTAGTCCAACAGAGGGGTAGGCTTTAGGATCAACAAACTGTTCAATATCGCCAACGCCGCGGATTTGCACGAAGCGACCGCGCGATGCGCCACCCGAAAAATTGACATTGGGCGAGGTGCCTAGCAGCTGATCAATGTGCTGCGCATTGCGAGCTTGTGCGTGATCGCTTGTCCATACGCTAATACTGGCAGCGAGTTGGTCCACAGTACGCAGGTCTAAAGTGGAATAGACAACCACCTCTTGCATCGTTTGACTTTCATTGGCTTCGGTTGCAAATGAAGACGCTACTAGAGCAAGTGCGCTACAAAGGCCTGCCGCGCGTAAGCACAGGGGTGTAATACAAGTAGTTAAAAATGAGGTTGATGTATTTTCTGATTGAATAAGCATGCTCGATATCCCAGCAAAGAAAATCCGGTAGTCAAGCGAAGAGCAGCAAGGTCAGTGCGATTAAAAAGGCCGGCGATGAAAAAATGGCCAAGATCGAGAGGGGACGCTTCCTATTCCTACGCCGGTATTAACCGGATCAGGTTCAAAGGGTTTGCGCTGGTGCTTAATACGAATAGTGACAAGCGTATTAAATCATGCACATCTCAGGCCGAAGCCACCCCTAAGGATGTTTCGAGAGTATAGCGACTGATGACGAGCTTGACTAGTCTTTGCTATGCGTTAATCAGTCTGGCCTGTCGTACCAATGGTGTTTAAGCGCTGCCGTCATGCCGCGCGCCGTGTTAATATTATTGGCTAGCTCGAATTGAAAAAGTCACGTTAAAAATGGCTTGCAGCACAATGATTTCAGGCAATCTAAGTAAGTAATGAGAGGTATTTTATGAGGCAATTAAAAGCGTACGGATTGAGTGTCTTCTATTGTTTGACGCTCGCCTGTGTGGGTGTTTATTCAGGTGGTTATGTAAGCGATGTTAGCGCCGCGGATTATGCTGATATTGGTCAAGCTCCAGCAGGTAGTTATGCGTTAGATACAAGCCATGGGTACATTACTTTTAGTTATTCGCATCAAGGCTATTCGCGGCCTTGGTTGCGATTTAAAAACATTCAAGCAAGTTTGCAGCTGGATCCTCAAGAGTTGGCCCGCAGCGAGCTGACGGTATCGATTGATGCGGCCAGTATTGATTCGGGGGTAGATCTATTTGACGAACATTTACGCGGTAAGAATTTTTTTCAGGTGGATCAATTCCCCGATATTACTTTTGTGGCCACCGAGATTGTGACCGACCCAAAAAGCCCAACAGACTTTCTCATAACTGGCGACTTAACCATTAAAGGTATCACCAAGGCTGTGACATTGAAGGCGCTGTTTAACAAAGGCGGGCTACATTTCAAGACTAAGCAGCCGGTGGTCGGTTTTTCTGCTACAGGTTTGATTAAGCGCAGCGATTGGGATCTAGGTTACGCAGTGCCGATGGTGGGAGATGAGGTCAATCTGGTCATAGAGGTTGAATTTCACAAGGAGTAAAAAGCATACCCCTGTGCCGTTGCTCTTTTTGAGGCGGAGCGAGGGCTCTTTGTTTGGGTGGTCTAAGACTCTTTGTTTGGGTGGTCGAAGACTCTTTACTTGAGTGATCGAAGACTCTTTATGTAAGAGGGCCGGTAGGTTTGAGTTTAAATGCATAAACAGCCCTCATTTAGTCGTTGCTACTGCGTGTTCAATGGGCCTTTAGCCGTGATAGAATCGCCGGCCTTTATTTTTGGTGCTTGTGTACTCTAGGCGTAGTGTCTAGCTGGAGTCTTTTTTGTCTGTAAGTTATGTTGAATCTTGCCGTCTGCCCACGCAATGGGGCGAATTCGTTATGCACGGATTTGAAGACGCAGATCACGAAAAAGAACATGTGGTGTTGTCGATGGGTAAGATCGACGATGGCGAGCCCGTGCTCGCGCGCGTTCATTCTGAATGCCTGACGGGCGATGCTTTGTTTAGTACGCGGTGCGATTGCGGTGCGCAATTGAGTTACAGCCTCGAAAAAATTGCCAGCGAGGGAAGAGGAGTCCTTCTTTATTTAAAGCAAGAGGGACGCGGCATAGGGCTACTTAACAAAGTTAAAGCCTATAAGTTGCAAGACGCCGGTGCCGATACCGTTGAGGCGAATCAGCATTTAGGTTTTAGCGCCGATCTTAGAGATTATTCTATTTGTGGCGACATGCTCGAGCATTTGGGTGTGAGTGCACTGCGTTTGATGACGAATAACCCGAAAAAAATTGCAGCGCTTGAAGCAATGGGAATAGACATCGTTGAGAGGGTGCCGATCGAAACCGGGCACACGTCGCACAACGCAAAATACCTGGCCACTAAGCGCGGCAAGATGGGGCATTTGTTCGTCGATTAATTCGTATTTTTTGCGGCGCTGTTGCCTTACAGTGTCTCGCTGATTACTTGTTGCATCACTTGCTGGGTCGCTGGCGCACTGCCGCCTACTTCAGTAGTGCTTAGTTGCTCATTGGTTTGTGCCTGAGGCAGTTGAGCAAGGCGTGCAGCAATACGCTGTTCAATGCTGGCAGCATCTAGCCCGCATTCAGTCAATAATTGGCTGCGTGTGCCTTGGTCTATAAAGCGATCGGGCAGGCCCAGTTGCAAAATAGGCAAGCTGATTCCCACACTATTTAGATGTTCGCAAACGGCACTGCCGGCACCACCCATAACGCTATTTTCTTCGAGGGTGATTAATAATTCATGGCTGGCGGCCAGCTTTTCAATCAGTTGCGTATCGAGTGGTTTTACAAAGCGCATATCGACTACGGTGAGGCCAAGTGCTTGGGCCGCGGTCAATGCTGCAGGCAATAACGTGCCAAAATTCAGAATGGCTGCGGTGTGACCATCGCGCCTGACGACGCCTTTGCCAATGGGCAGGGCTTGCATATCGGGCTTGATAGTTGCCCCAGGGCCCGTGCCCCGAGGATAGCGCACAGCGGTTGGGCCGCAGTGTTGGTAAGCGGTGTAGAGTAATTGACGTGTCTCATTTTCATCGGATGGCGCTATGACCAACAAATTGGGTATGCAGCGTAAAAAAGAAAAGTCGAAGCTGCCTGCATGCGAGGGCCCGTCTTCGCCGACTAGTCCGGCACGATCTAGCGCAAAGGTAACATCGAGATCTTGCAGCGCGACGTCGTGAATTAGCTGATCATAGCCTCGCTGTAAAAACGTGGAATAAATTGCCACCACGGGTTTCATACCGGCCGCTGCCAGGCCGGCGGCGAGTGTGACAGCGTGCTGTTCAGCAATAGCGACATCGTGGTATCGCTCGGCAAATTGGTTGGCAAATTCAACCATGCCCGAGCCTTCGCACATGGCTGGCGTGATGCCAATTAGCTTGCCGTCTTGCTCGGCCATATCACACAGCCAGTCGCCAAAAATTTGCTGGTACTTAGGTTTTGATAGCTGGGTAGTTGAGGGCTGTGTTTGGGCTGTTGGTGCGCTCGATACAGCTAATTTTTCGTCGGCAATGGCCTTGACGCTAGCCGGTTTTTCTATCTTATTAATGGCGTGATAGCCCACCGGATCGGCCTCGGCTGGGGCGAAGCCCTTGCCCTTAATGGTGCTGATATGGAGCAAGCGGGGGCCCTTCATGGTGAGCATGTTGCGCAGCGTGGGAATTAGCGACGCTAAATCATGTCCATCCATGGGTCCAATATAATTAAAGCCTAACTCTTCAAATAGTGTCGCTGGCGCCACCATGCCTTTCATATGCTCTTCGGTGCGTTTAGCCAGTTCCGAAGCTGGAGGTATCTTTGCCAGCACTTTTTTGCCTTGTTCGCGAAGCTGCATGTAAGGCTTGCTGGCCCAAATTTTTGCAAAGTACGTAGCTAGGCCGCCAATATTTTTAGAAATCGACATTTGATTGTCGTTGAGAACAACCAATAAATTGGCACCGGTATCGGCGGCATGATTGAGGGCTTCAAAGGCCATGCCTGCGGTCATGGCGCCGTCGCCAATGACGGCCACCGCTTGACGCTCTTCATGCTGTGCTCGGTTTGCCAGCGCGATACCTAAGGCAGCGCTAATGCTGGTGCTGGAGTGGCCCGTGCCAAACGCGTCATACTCACTTTCGCCACGCTTTGGGAAGCCCGCTAAACCATTGGCTTGGCGCATGGTATGCATTTGCTGCCGCCGGCCGGTAAGAATTTTATGCGGATAGGTTTGGTGGCCTACGTCCCAAACTAAAGCGTCGCGGGGGGTGTCGAGCAGGTAATGTAAGGCAATAGTGAGTTCGATGACGCCTAAGCCTGCGCCAAAATGTCCGCCGGAGCGGCCAACGCTATAGAGCAATTCTTCACGTAACTCGTCTGCCAGTTGCGGCAATTGCTGCTCATCCAGCGCACGGAGGTCTGCTGGCCACTGCACGGCGTCGAGTAATGGCGTCGCGGGCTGCTGATGAGGTATGTCTTGATAGAGGCGAGAAGTGCTCATGGTATTCGGTACGTTGGTGTCAATGGTTAGCCTTGCTGTAGCAAAGCAGCTTGTATGAACTGGGCACAAAATTGCAGCTGAAATGGTACATGAAAAAGTCAGCCTATGCCTGCAGTGCTAGGGGCTGGCGCATGTAATGGCCACTGGAATGCGATTTTGTACTGCAAATACTTACCATAATAAGATCCTTAATAGTGGCATTTTCGGCTTGTTCTGGGCTATTTTAAGCTTTACGCGAGATCACATAAGTTGCCAGCAGCCGCAGGGGTTCGGCACCAGGGCCAAGCGACTTAAGTGCGACTAGGGCTTCATCACATA
>Ga0115549_1000055_pt1 | contig 83487 bp, 90 predicted proteins | sample COGITO_mtgs_1004_2_FD_87176 | JGI IMG/M metagenome (GOLD analysis project Ga0115549, IMG submission 87176) | Pelagic marine microbial communities from North Sea - COGITO_mtgs_100430 | ecosystem: Environmental > Aquatic > Marine > Epipelagic | place: Germany:Helgoland, sampling site Kabeltonne...
AGTGGCGCTGGACGCCGAACACGCACCGATCACCGTGGAGAATTTTTTAAGCTACGTGGACGCGGGCTTCTTCACGCAGACTCTCTTCCATCGCACCATTAAGAATTTCGTGATCCAAGGCGGCGGGTTGAACTTAGATATGACTGAGAAGCCGACCGGTGCACCGATTCGCAATGAAGCCACCAATGGCCTCAGCAATCTCCGCGGCACCATCGCCATGGCCCGCACCAACGTCATCGACAGCGCCACGTCGCAGTTCTACATCAACACGGTCGATAACGTGCGCCTCGATCACCAACCCGGCAATCCAGCTCGCTACGGCTATGCGGTGTTTGGCAAAGTGACTCGCGGCCTTGAGGTCGTCGATGCGATTCAAAGTGTGCCCACCCACACCGTGGGAGACTACGCGGACACTCCCGTTGAACAAGTGGTGATCTACTCGATCAGTCGCCTTTAGGCGACGGGCCCACTGACGTGGGCCCTTGGAACTTACTTCTTCAGAGCTTTCTTAACCATCGCCCCGTATTCGGGATCGGCCTTCGTGAAATGCGCGAGCTGCTTATCTTGGATGAAGCCCGGCACGCCGGACATCGCACCGGCGATGTTATTCGTTAAGAGTGCCTTCTGGTCACCGTTCATGATGCGAAAGAGCGCGCCGGCCTGCGAGTAGTAGTCTTCGTCTTCACGGTGGTCGTAGCGCGCCACTGCGCCACCCATGTAGGGTGGCAGTTCCACGTCTTTCGAAATGTCCACGCCATCAAAGCTGTTCGGTTGGTAATTTAAAGAACTGCCGCCGTTGCCATCGACGCGAAGGCCACCATCGCGGTGGTAGGTCTTTACTTCGTTGACTGGTCGGTTCACCGGAATCTGATGGTAGTTCACACCCAGGCGGTAGCGTTGCGCATCGGCGTAGGCAAAAATCCGGCCCTGGAGCAGCTTATCTGGAGAGAAGCCGAGGCCCGGCACGACAGAAGAAGGTGCGAACGCGGCCTGCTCGACGTCGAAGAAATAGTTCTCGGGATTCTTGTTCAAGACGATTTCGCCGACCTTGATGCGAGGATAGTCGCTGTGGGGCCAGACCTTCGTGATGTCGAACGGATTGATGTGGTACTTCTCGGCTTCGGCTTCTGGCATGACTTGAATTTCCACGGACCACTTCGGATGATCACCGCGCTCGATCGCTTCAAAGAGATCGCGTTGCGCGTAGTCCGGATCCGTGCCGGCGAGTTCCGTCGCGCGCGCCGGCGTGAGGTTCTTGATTCCTTGGAGCGTCTTGAAGTGCCACTTCACGAAGAAGCGTTCGTTCTTCGCGTTGATCAACGAGTACGTGTGCGAACCGAAACCGTCCATGAACCGGTAGCCGTCGGGCAGGCCGCGGTCCGAGAAGAGGATGGTCACTTCGTGCAACGACTCGGGATGCGCCGACCAGAAGTCCCACATCGCCGTGGGTGACTTCATGTTGGTTTTGCTATCCCGCTTTTGCGTGTGAACGAAGTCCGGGAACTTGATCGGGTCACGCACGAAGAACACCGGCGTGTTGTTGCCCACCAGGTCCCAGTTGCCGTCTTCGGTGAAGAACTTCAGCGCGAAGCCGCGCGGATCACGTTCCGTATCGGCCGAGCCCTTCTCTCCGCCGACAGTGGAGAAGCGCAGGAAGATCGGCGTTTTTTTGCCGATCTTGTTGAAGAGCTTCGCCTTCGTGTACTTGCTGATGTCGGCGCTCACGGTGAACTCGCCGTAGGCCCCCGAGCCCTTCGCATGCACCACGCGCTCCGGGATCCGTTCGCGGTTGAAGTGCGCAAGTTTTTCGAAGAGGTGGAAGTCTTCGACGACCACGGGACCGCGGCGGCCAGCGGTGAGGGAGTTTTGGTTATCGCCGACGGGAACGCCGTTAGCGGTGGTGAGTTTTTTCATCGAGGACTCCTTGTCGGGAAAATGAATGAGAGCCAGCTCGTGAGCTGGTCCGTGAGTGAGAAATTTTTATCGGTGCTCAGCAGCTTCGCGACCTCGGCACGGCCAAACATCTGCGCGAACTGCAGCGCGGTCTGCTGCTTCGGGTTGGTGGCACGCGGATCGGCGCCGTGGGCGATGAGAAGTTTCACGATCTCGACGTGGCCCTTGAAGGCGACGCCCATGAGGATGGTGTTTCCCGTAAGGTCCGTGGAGTTGGGGTCGGCGCCGAGGGAAAGCAGCAGCTCGGTGGCTTCGAGCTGGCCGTTGTAGCCGGCGAGCATCAGGGGCGAGTAGCCCTTGGCGTCTTTGCCATTGATCGTTCCCGACCGGAGCACTTCTTTCAGACCGTCGATGTTCCCCGTCCGAGCGTAGTCAAAAACCGGATCGACGCTTGGCATTGTTTTTTTGTAATCATCCCAGCTGCGCATAGATGTTTCCTTTGTGTGGAGACATTATCGCCAGAAACACTTTATTCGGAAAATACTCAATTCCTATACAGTGATAGTTTTTCTCGATGGGCACAGCAGGACTGTTTCCTCTTCAACACAATCACTCCGCGGGTCCTTCACAACTTCTACGACGCGATCTGACTAAGATAATGAAGGCCATATCTTACAAGGAGTTTTTATGAGCTACTTCAGAATGATTCTCTTCGCTACCTGTGTCGTGACCTTCTTTACGGGTGCCAACAAGAAAGCCGAACTGAACGACTCCGCCATCGTGGAGATCATCAAGGTCGCCAACTTGAGCGAACTCGATCTCGCGCGGCTCGCGAAAAACAAGAGTGAGGACCATCTCGTCGAAACCTTCGCCGGTAAGGTGATCCTCAGCCACTCCGCCGATCTAAGTAAACTGCACGTCCTCGTGAAACGCAAGACGCTGGACTTCGTGGAAAGTGACATGAGTAAGGACATCGAAATGCGCGGCATGGCCCGCTTCGACCAGCTCGAAGCCCTCAAGGGCAAGTCCTTTGATAAGGCCTACATCGACACCATGGTGGGTATCTACACGAACATGATCAACCAGGTCGAATACCTGATCACAGCAACCTCGGACGTGGATCTCGAAAGTTTGTTGGTTAAAACCAAAATGGACATCACGAAGTACCTGGAACGGGCGAAACTCATCCAGGATACATTTTAAAGACTACGGCCCAAACGACGCCTTGAACCAGCCCCACGCCGGCTTCCCCACGAGCTTCGTTTCGTTCAAAGCATCGATGACGAAGAAGCTCGGTGGCTCCACGATGGCGTATTCCATGCCGATGATGTCGTCGTTATCGGCGATCACACCCGCTCCCACCATCTCAGCTTTGGCGATGTTTTCTTCCGGCGTGCGACCCCGCCCCACGACCACTTGGATGCCGTAGTCGGGATGAACCTTTGCCCGGCCCAAGTACTTCTGGAGCTCGGGGAGGATGTCGTTCGTCGCCTGCGATCGTGGAGAGAGGTACACCACTCCACACAGCTTCTTCTTCTTGCACTCGCCCGATTTGAAGAAATCCGTAGGTGTCGTTTCGAATTCTAGCAATGGCAGGATCCTCTCCCACTGCGTGGCAAGACCTACTAAAACGATAAGAATTGCGAGAGCATTAAACCTCATTCAACAAGTTTAAGCCCACCTTGCGTTTAACTCAAGGCCATCTTGAGCCGCGGGTGAATTGTGTAGATTATGTGAACGAAAACTGACATCGATCAGCACGATGACTCCATATCGACACAGTTCCACCATAAGATTGGCCAGGGGAATCGCCTTCAACGTACTGTTTTGGTTGTACTAATTGAAAAGCCTTCATAGTGGTGCAATTAAACAATCTATTACATTGCAGCTGTAAGATCATATCGTATAAGAACACAGCACCTCGCCACCCCTTTGATGCCCTCTAAGGAAAGAAATGGATTCGCTTAATCATACCGTGAAGGATTCCATTCTCGTCATCGACGATAGCCCCGAGATGTTGCTCGTCGATCGCATCGTGCTCGAGTCGGAAGGCTACGAAGTCTACACTTCATCGAGTGGAAGCGACGCCCTCGACGTACTCTCGAAGATCGAGAACCCGAATCTGATTATCCTCGACTACCAAATGCTCGACATGAGTGGCGGAGAATTCCTTCTGCAGCTCGAAAGACTCAAACCAGAAATCGTTAAAAAAGTTCCCGTCGTCTTTCACACAGGAATGGATAAGATTCCCAAGAGCAAAGCCGCGGGCTCCATCCCCAAGGTTTCCGAGATCACGGTCTTCCTGCAGGAAGTCCAACGCTTCATCCAAATGGGACACCAGCTTCCCTACAATCACTAGGCCAACACATGCGTGACGAAAAAAAACCGAAGTCACGCAGGACCGCTGCGAAGGATTTTCCCGTGGTCGCGATCGGCGCCTCCGCCGGTGGCCTCGAAGCCTTCCTGAAACTCATCGCCAAGATCCCCCTGGACTCGGGCATGGCCTTCATCTTCATCCAGCACCTCGACCCGGACCACGAGAGCCTCGGCGTCGACATCATCAAAAAAGCCACCAAGCTCAAGACGGTGGAAGCCAGCGACGGGGTCATCATTCGTCCGAACACGATCTACATCAAGCCACCCAATTGTGCCCTCCACATCATCGGTGAGAAGCTTAACACCTCACCGCGCTCGAGCCCACCGCACCGCCACACCATCGACTATTTTTTCGAGTCCGTGGCCAAGAGTCTGAAGAGCCGTGCCATCGGAGTCGTGCTCTCGGGCATGGGCAACGACGGCACCCATGGCCTCAAGCTGATCCGCGCGGAAGGCGGCGCGACCTTCGTCCAGGCCCCCGCGACCGCCAAGTTCGACGGCATGCCCCAGTCTGCCATCGAAGCCGGCATGGCGGACTTCGTGCTCGAGCCCGGGAAGATCGCGCAGGAACTCGTGCGCCTCATAGCCCATCCGCACTTTCTCATCACAAAACTCGAAGAAATCACCCCCGATAAAACCATGGCGATCACGGGACTCTCGGAAATCTTCGGGAAGATCCAGGCGGCCTCGCAGGTGGATTTCTCTCAGTACAAGGTCGCCACGATCCAGCGCCGCATCCATCGCCGCATGATCGTGCAGAAGACGAAAGATTTTAACAGCTACAATAGGTACCTGCAGGCGCATCCCGAAGAAGTGAAAACGCTCTACGACGACATCCTCATCAACGTCACGGAATTTTTCCGCGACACGAGCGCCTTCGAGGCCCTGAAGACCCACGTCTTTCCGCAGCTCGTGAATCCTGAAAGCCTCCACGCTCCCCTGCGCATCTGGGTCGCTGGCTGCTCCACAGGAGAAGAGGTCTACTCGCTCGCGATCTCTATCATCGAGTGGCTCGAGTCGATGGACTCCTACGCCCAGATCCAGATCTTCGCCACCGACATCAGCGAGCGCGCCATCCAGGTGGCACGCACCGGGATCTACTCGAAGATCATCGAAAAGAACGTCTCCCAGGGCCGCCTGGAGAAGTACTTCGAGAAACAAAACGACGTGTACAAGGTCAACAAGTCCATCCGCGACCTCTGCCTCTTCTCGAAGCACGACATGACGAGTGATCCTCCGTTTGCGCGGCTGGACCTCGTCACCTGTCGCAACGTCTTGATCTACTTTTCTCTGCCGCTGCAGAAGCGTGTGATGCCGATCTTCCACTACGCGCTCAAGCCCGACGGGTTCCTGTGGCTCGGGAAATCGGAAACCCACGGCAACTTCTCCAACCTCTTCGAGGTCGAGAGCAAGACGCACAAGATCTACCGCAAGAAGAACGTGCCCTCGAGCATCAAGTTCAACTTCCCCGCCAAGAGTATTCCGCCCGCACCGCCGCAAACCGTCGCCAGCGCGATGACCACCACGCAGCGAGGCCTGGATTTCCAGCGCGACGCGGACAAGATCGTCTTGAGCAAGTTTTCCTCTCCGAGCGTGATCATCAACTCCGAGCTCGAGATCCTGCAGTTCCGCGGCCGCTGCGTCCCTTACCTCGAACAACACTCGGGCCAGCCCAGCACCAATCTTCTCAAGTTGGCACGCCCCGAACTCCAGGCGGGCCTGCGTCTCTTAATCAAGTCAGTGCTAAAAGAAAATAAACCGATCAAGCGCGACGGCCTGCACTTCTCGGTGGACGGCAAGCAGCACCAGCTCACCATCGAAATGCTCCCGACCAATCCCCAGGCCCACGCCAAGGATCGCACCTACCTGGTGATCTTCAACTCCAAGGCACAGAGCGAGAAGCCGGCGACGAAAAAATCTCCTGCGAAAGAAAGCAAGCAACAAATCATTTACCAGCGCGAGGTCGAAATTCTCGCGCGCGAGCTCGCGGAAGCGAAGGAAGCTCAGCAGTCCTTGATCCAAGAGTACGACACCGGCCAGGAAGAGCTCACGTCGGCGAACGAAGAGCTGCAGAGCTCGAACGAAGAGCTCCAGAGCACCAACGAAGAACTCGAAACGGCCAAGGAAGAACTCCAGTCCACCAACGAAGAGCTCACCACCGTGAACGAAGAGCTGCAGATCCGCAACACGGAACTCACCATCCTCGGCAGCGACCTCAGCAACCTGCTCTCGTCGACCGAGATCCCCATCCTCATGGTCGCCAACGACGGAAAGATCCGGCGCTTCACCTCCGAGGCGCGCGAGGCGTTTAACCTGATTTCCACCGACATCGGCCGGCCCATCAGCGACATCAAATCGAACTTCGGTTTAGACCTCGTGGAACTCATCAATGAGGTCGGCGAGACCCTGATCGCTAAGCGCATCGAGGTGCAGGACAAGACCGGCGCGTGGCGCCAGCTCCAGATCCGGCCCTACAAGACACTGGATAACAAGATCGACGGCGTGAGCATCGCGCTCCTGGACATCGATCAGATCAAGCAAAAAGAAGAGAACTCGAAGCAGTCACTGGACTACATCAAGTCCATCGCCGATTCCGTGCCTCTTCCCTTCGCGGTGCTTGGCAGCGACCTCCTCTTGAAGTCGGCCAACGATGCGTTCTACCGCTACTTCCACATCGCCACGAATGCCACGGGCAAGGACCTCTTCTCGCTCGTCGATTTCCCAGAAAACTACCGCCAGAGCCTCAAGGCGCTGGTGACGAAGAACATCAACCATAACATTCCCTTCACGGACTTCGAGATCAACTATAAGTTCGCTCCGGTCAGCCTGCGCAAGATGCTACTTTCGGGAGGAAAGGTCCGCTGGATCGGCGACGAACCGGAGGCCGTGCTCATCAGCTTCATGGACATCACCGAACGAAGCCGCCTCGAGAACGAACTCACGCGGCTCCTGGTGCGCGAGCGCGAAGCGCGCAGCGAAGCCGAGAAGGCCAACCGCTCGAAGGACGTCTTCCTCGCCACCCTTTCCCACGAACTGCGCACGCCGCTCTCGGCGATCCTCACCTGGTCCCAGCTCATCGGCTCGAACCGCATCGACGCGACCACCACGAAGCAAGGCGCCGCCGTCATCGAGCAGAGTGCGAAGGCGCAGAGCCAGCTCATCGACGACCTCCTCGACATCTCGCGGATCATCTCCGGAAAGCTCGCCCTAAACATCAAGAGTGTGTGTCCCGTGGCCGTCATCCGTGCCGCCGTGGAATCCGTGCGACCGCTGTTTGAGAAAAAAGGCCTCACCCTCGTGATGAGCTTACAGCCGACCAAAGACCGCATCCTCGCGGACCCGATCCGTCTGCAACAGATCATCTGGAACCTCCTTACCAACGCCATTAAATTCTCACCGAAAGATGGGAAGATCGAAGTCCAGCTGAGCTACGAGAAAGTCAACAACCGGCAGCTCGGGCAGATCAAGGTCATCGACCATGGCAAAGGAATTCCTCCGGAGTTCCTGGCGCACGTCTTCAATCGCTTCAGCCAGGCCGACAGCGCCTCGACGCGCGTCCACGGAGGCCTGGGCCTCGGGCTCTCGATCGTGCGCAACCTCGTCGAACTCCAGGGCGGCACGGTGAAAGCAGAGAACGCCTCGATTGGCACGGGTGCGATTCTGAGTGTGATCTTCCCGGTGATCCCGGCCGAAGCCGATATTCTCCAACCACCCGAGCCCGCCACGTTGGACGCGCAGGATGACGAGTCGTCGCTGCCGTGCCTCGACGGCGTCAAAGTCCTCTTCGTCGAAGACAACGACAACACCCGCGAATCTCTCGTGATCTACCTCCAGTCCTTCGGTGCCGTGGTCAAGGCCGTCGATTCGGTCAAGGCCGCACTGAAAGCGTTCCAGGAATTCAGGCCCGACGTGTTGATCAGCGACATCGCCATGCCCAACGAAGATGGTTACTCACTGATCCGTAAGATTCGCAAACTCTCCAATGAAAAAGGCGGCAACGTCCCGGCCATCGCCCTCACGGCCTACGCCAGCGCCGAAGACGCGGACTTCGCACTCACCGAGGGTTTTAACGCTCACGTGGCGAAGCCGGTGGAAGCGGCCATCCTGGCGCGCGTCGTTATTCAAACACGGAAAGACGTGCAGGCGAGCAGCAACCCGATCCTTAACATGATTGAACAAGGTGAAAAGAAGTGATGTGTACCGAGCTACACCGAATCTAATCCTCGGTGTGAGTTTTTCTCCTCTTCGCTAGCGTCTACTGCTTGTGGACGTTTTTTCGAGGAGGAAATCATGAAGCAGTTACTCATCACAATAGTGTGTCTCTTCTCCCTAGAAGCAGGGGCCACCTTCATCACCACCGGGATCACGGGACTCGACGTCTCGCCGGACCCCGCAGAAGACGTTCTCGTCATGGCGACATCCGGCGACGTGCTGTGGGCGCCCTCCGGCGATGCGCGTCTGCTTGCAACACTTAAAACCGCCATCGAAACAAAGCAGCTGATCGAACTCGAAGTGACTGAGAAGAGCTTGATCCTGCGAGGCAAACTGCTTCTGGAAAAAGTACATTCGTCGCAGACCACCGAGTTTGCCGAGGAATCGAACTTCCTGGCCTACGAGCCAACAAGGTTCTCGACTCTGCGCCAGATCACGCAAGCTTTCACGAGCATGGAGCGCCGGACGCGCAGCGGTTCACAGTGCTACAACCGCGCCTACGTCTGGGGCCACGATCTCTGGCAAGAGCGCGGCGTGAACTCCATGAAGCTCTTCTTGTTCTTCACCACGAAATACATCCGCGAGTTCCGCTACAAGTGGTGGTTCCACGTGTCACCGATGAGCTACTTAGGAGATGAGGAGTACGTGATGGATCGGCTCTTCACGCGCCGTCCGCTCAGGCCGCAAACCTGGACCAACATCTTCATGCACAACAACGCTGTCTGCAAGTCCGTGACGGACTACGCCGACTACCACAAAGACGATCCGGTCGAGTACTGCTTCCTGATTCGCTCGACGATGTACTACTACGGTCCTACGACCGTGCGCCTGCGCGACCAAGGGGTTGAACGCACGAAATGGAACTCCGGAACGCTGCGTGCCGCGCGAAGAGAAGCTTTCTTTTAGGTGTGCACGATATCTAGACTTGACGAAAATTCGTCCGTGGGGAAAAAGGATGTATGAGCGATTTTCCTTATCTCCACGGTTTCTCCGAAAAAGAACAACAGCGCCTGCGTGACCAGGCGGAATTCCTGGAGTGGATCGTCTACCAAGACGTGAATCTCTCACAGGCGAAGAGCTTGCTCGAGGTGGGTTGTGGAGTGGGCGCGCAGACGGAAATTCTCCTGCGACGCTTTCCCCATGTGCACGTCACCGCCATCGACCTCAACCCCGTTCAGCTCGGGGCCGCGCAAAAAAACCTCCAATCACTTTCTGGTCTGCAAAATCGCTGGGACTTACAGCAGATGTCCGGCTCGGCGCTGACGTTTGGTGATCAGAGTTTTGATTCAACATTTCTCTGTTGGATCCTTGAGCACGTCCCAGCTCCAACTGAAATTCTCGCTGAAGTAAAACGCGTCCTCCGCCCCGGCGGCGAAATCTACATCACTGAAGTCATGAACTCGTCGTTCTTCCTCGACCCCTACTCGCCGAACGTGTGGAAGTACTGGACGGCGCTGAACGACTACCAGTTCGATCAGGCGGGAGATCCCTTCGTGGGTGTGAAGCTTGGGAACATGTTGAAGTCGACGGGCTTCCACGACATTCAGACCACCGTGAAGACCATGCACTTTGATAATCGTCAGGCCGAGCAGAGAAAATCCGCCATCGATTATTGGACGGAGCTCATGCTCTCGGCGGCCGACTCACTGCTGGCGGCAAAATATATTGATGAAGAAATTTTGGAAGGGACCAAGAACGAGCTAACGGCCGTCGCTCTTGATCCCAATGCGGTCTTTTTCTATTCGTTCATGCAGGCCCGGGCGAAAGCTTAGACCTGACCGAAGCCACCGTCGGCGACGATGTCGGCACCCATGATGTAGCTCGAGTCATCGCTCGCGAGAAAGAGGGCGACCTTCGCCATTTCGTCGGAGGTGCCAAAGCGCTTCGCGGGAACGCTCGCCTTCATGCCATCCGCGAACGCCGTTAGGTGATCGGCGGGCATGCCCATTTTCGAGTAGATCGGTGTCTCGATCGGGCCCGGCGAGAGGACGTTGAAGCGCGCGTGGGTCGCTGGGATCTCAGCGGTCCAGCTGCGGGCGAAGCTTCTCACGGCCGCTTTCGTCGCTGAGTAGACCGATGCCCCTGCGACACCTTTGCTGCTCAAGACGGACGCGTTGAGTATCACCGAGCTCCTGGGATTCAAAAGTGGGAGCGCCTTTGCGACGGTAAAATACAGGCCGCGCACGTTGGTGTTGAATTGATTGTCGAAGAACTCGGGCGTCACTTCGGCGGTGGGCGCGAAGAGGGCCACGCCGGCGTTGGCGAAGAGCACGTCCAGCTTTCCGTACTTCTGCTTAATGTGCGCGTAGAGGCGATCGAGCTCGGCGAGTTTCGACACGTCGGTCTGAACGACGTCGAACAAAGAACCGTACTCTTGAACGGCTTGCTCGTAGGTCTTTTGTGAGCGGGCCGTGATCACCACGCGCGCACCCTGCTCTTTGAAGAGCTTTGCAGTGGCAAGACCAATACCTGAGTTTCCACCAGTCACGAGGGCGACTTTGTTAGCTAACTTAGACATAGATATCCTTTGATTGAGTCCATCTCTTAAAGAGCTGATCGGTTTAATCTACCCCTGCCGAATTTTATTGCAACTTAATTACTGAACTGTTCGTAACAATCTCATCACCAAAATCAAAGCGACGGGTACAAAAAAACCGAGATGCTCGCTGACATTTTGATGACGTTTAATACCGGCATCAGTTTGAAGCTCTGCCATAAAGCCCGTTGCTCGACTGGATCAAGGGCCGATGCCACTTGTGGAGAAATCTACACATCTTAAAATGTTTGGGGCACATTTCCCTCCGGGATCTGCGGCATACTGCTGATACATCACAAGGAGATTCATGAAAACACTCGCACTCATTCTAGCACTCACTGTATCAAGCATCGCGCAGGCCAAAACCTGGGGGCTCGGTGCGGTCATCGGCGATCCCACCGGACTGTCGGCAAACTACTACCTCACGGAGAACCGCAGTCTTCACTCCGTGCTGGCCTACGACATCGACGGCGACGACCACTTCTACTTCGCCACTCACTACACGTGGCGTCGCCCCAATGCCTTTGATCTCACAAATTTTAATTTAGGTTGGTTCTACGGCGCGGGTGCGCAGCTCGAATTTCATGACCACGATCACAACCACGGCAAGCACCGCCACCACGGCGACACCAAGCTCAACCTCGGCCCCAGCGGAACCTTGGGTCTTTTCCATGAATTTGAGAAAGTGCCCTTGGAAGTTTTCTTGAAGTCCAACCTGACGCTCTATGTTTTTGACAGCACGGATCTCGACCTCGACGTCATGCTTGGTCTGCACTACAACTTCTAGTCGCGGGTCAGTACTTCCAAAAGTTCAATATTAAAAACAAGGTTTGAGTGGGGCGGAATCAGCGCCCCGACCTGTCTTTCGCCGTAGGCCAAGTGTGACGGCACATGCAGCGTGCGTTTTCCACCCTCTCGCATTCCTAGCAGACCCAGGTCCCAGCCCTTAATGACACGCCCAGTTCCAAACACACATTTAAAGGGCTGACCCCGATCAATAGACGAATCAAATTTCGTTCCGTCCTCTAAAAATCCTTCGTACTGCGTAATGAGTAACGCGCCTTTCACCGTCTCTTTGCCCGTCCCCACCACCACATCTTTGATCTGTAATTCGCTCATGAGTTCATGCTAGCATCAGCCCATTCAATTTCACAAAGGTTACCCATGAAACACTTGCTCGCCTGTTCGCTGCTCGCTTTCACAACTTCTGCCCTGGCATCTGTCATCATGAAGCCCGGCAAGTGGAGACTCGAAACCCAGATGTCCACCGAAGGAAAAGCCCAGGTCGATCCGATGGCGAAGATGCGCGAGGCCATGAAGGACATGACGCCTGCGCAAAGAAAGCAGATGCAAGACATGATGGCGAAGATGGGAAAAAGCAATCCCGACATGCCCAAGGTGGGCTTCGATCCGAACGGCATGACGATCTGCTACACCAAAGAAATGCTCGAGGGTGACCTGGGGCTGAAGAAGCAACAGGAAGACCAGAAGTGCAAAGTTTCAGACTTCCAAAAAAGCAGCACGAAGATCAGCATGAAGTTCAAGTGCGAAGACGGTGCGTCGGGTGACAGCGTGTGGAACATCACCGATGCCACTCACATGAACGGCCTCACGAAGATCAACGATGCGAAGGGAAAGAAGTCGGAAATTAAGTTTAAAGCCGAGTTCCTCACCGCGAAGTGCGACTAGCTGCCGGTGCCAAAAGTTTAATGGATTAAGCCAAAACGGCACTTGCTGGGCATTTCTTAATGCCAGATGTGATAAAAAGCCATCTCCGTTGGCACATAAGTTGCTTCAGTGAAGGGTAAGCGCCTTTCTTCAATGGAGTGAACCGATGAAAGCCCTCTCTCTTATCCTGATCCTCACCACCCTCGTCGCCTGTGGCAAAAACGGCGAAGACGGGAAGAGCGGCTTAGACGGCGCCACTATCGTAGGCCTCGACGGCGTATCGAACGGCGTCGACTTCGCGGACATCGAAGCGGGCCTCGTGTGTGCGGCGGGTGGCGTGTCGATCTTCACGTTCCGTGACAACAACTCCGATGGCCTCTTTTCTGAAGCCGAAGAAATCATTAAAGTGAAGGCCCTCTGTCATGGCACGAACGGCTCCGATGGCGTCGACGGCCAAGACGGAGCTGACGGCGTCGACGGCACGAACGCTTCGATCACCCTCGAAAGCATCGCCGCCAGCTCGGCGTGTCCTAACGGAGGTGTGAAGCTCACGAGCTCGCAGTCGGAGCCTGTAGAAATTTGTAACGGTGTGAATGGCCTGAACGGCGAGCAGGGTCTTCCGGGTGTGCAGGGCATCCCGGGGCTCGCGGGCTCGAACGGACAAAACGGTCAGGATGGTGTGGACGGTCAAGATGGCCAGAACGGCGCCGACGGCACACAGATCCTTCCGGTGAAATTCTGTCCGGAAGACGACAGCACCTTTCCGGAGTACGGCCTCATGATCGGAAAGGACCTCTTCGCGGTTTACTGGGGCACGACCCCGGCCTCGCCGAAGAAACCCCAAGCGTTTCTGACGAAACTCGTGGCCGGCAACTACCAGAGCACTGGCGGGAACAACTGCCTCTTCTCCATCGAATAGTTTACACCCATCCGCAGAAACCATAATCTAGCAGAAATGGTTTCTACGGAGTTTTCATGCGCTTCCTTGTCATTGGCCTACTGCTCATCTCATGCACCACCGTGCCGCGGGCCACGCACTACGAAAAATATCCCGCGACCCCGGCCGTCGACACTAAAGAAAAAATCATCGACTTCTATTCGCGCTCGCGGCCCTACGGGGAGTTCTCGAACTTCGCGTTTTTTCCGATCTTCGTCGACGGCGAGTGGTGGCCAACGAGCGAGCACTACTACCAGGCGATGAAGTACGAGAAGAAAGAGCTGATCAAGTGGGTCCAGGCCGCGCCCGATCCGATGGAATCCGCTAACCGCGGCCGCGACAAGAGCATTCCGAAGCGCGCCGACTGGGAAGAGCGCAAAGACGAGTTCATGGAGAAGGCCGTCCTCGACAAGTTCACGCGCTACCCGAAACTCAAGGCGCTCCTACTTTCCACCGGCGACGCGCGCATCTACGAGCACACGGAAAACGACTGCTACTGGGGTGACTGCGGAAACCGCACGGGTGAAAACAAGCTCGGACTCTTGCTCGAGAAGATCCGCGCGCGGCTGAAGTAGGATTTCTGCTGAACTTCCTTCGCCGCCACAAAGAACTCCTGTTCGACCTCGCCGTCCTCACGGGCCTGTGGATCGCCGTCCTTGTTGTCCCGCAAGATCTTGTGATCATCGACCGCATCACTGTCGTCACTCTGCTGAAGATCGTCGCCTTGTTCAGTACGCTGGAAACCCTCGGCTACCTCGGGACACGGATGGTGGGCGCGAAGAATGGCCTGCTCCTTCAAGGACTCTGCGGCGGTTTCATCTCGAGCACCATGACGTACCTTCGCATGACCCGCAGTTCGCGGCTCGATGCCCATGCACCGACCGTCATCGCTCAGGCGCTCCTGCTGTCGGTCCTCGCCATGCTCGTCGAGTGCGGCTTCATCATCTACACGCTCCACGAACGGCCGGGGCAATTGCTGCTTCCGATCCTGACCCAGATCGTGGTGCTCGCCGGAATCACACTCTGGCTCCAGCGCAGGGTCGCGGCCAAGGCCGTGGCCGAGCCGCTCCTGCTCGACACTGCCGCGGACCCGATCATCTGGAAGAAGATGATCTACCTCTCGCTTTTCATCCTCGCGCTCACCTACGCCATGCGCTTCATCAGTAAAACCTTGGCGCTTCCGTACGTGTGGTCCGCGTTCTTTGTTTCTCTCTTCGAAGCCCACGGCGTCCTGGTCGCCGCCATGACGGAGTATCCGCTCGTCGCGGAGATTTCGAACGCCACCCAGGTTGTGCTGGTAGTCCTCGCGGGTAACGTCGCGAGCAAGACATTCTTCGTGCTGCGCTCGAAGCGCCGCGACATACGCCTGCCGACACTGATTCCGCTCTACGTGTCCCTCATCGTTGCACTGGCCTTCGGCATCTGGAGTACCATTCTATGACCACCCATAAGTTTAATGTGCGAAAATCCCACGGTGGGTACGAGAGGTTTTCGCAGAAGAAGCTGTATTCCTCTCTTAAGCACTCAGGCCTCTCCCATACGTCCTCAAAGCAGATTGCCCAAAAGGTCTTGTCGGAAATTGGCGATGGAACCAAAACCAGGGACATCTTTCGGAAAACACTCCAACTGGTGAAAAGGGACTCTCCTTCTGCGGCGATCCACTACTCTCTCAAGCGCGCCATCCTCGACCTCGGCCCGACGGGCCACCACTTCGAAACCTTCGTAGGAAAATACTTCGAAGCCCTCGGTTACAAAGCCTCCACACGGCAGAATCTCCCCGGGCGCCTCGTTCGACATGAGGTGGACGTAGTCGCTACGAAAGATGGGAAGCGCTACTTCGTAGAGTGCAAGTTCCACAACCGCGTAGGCATCAAAAACGACGTCAAGAGCACACTCTACATCAAGGCACGTTGGGACGATTTGCGCCAAGGCAGCGAAGGTAAGAACCTCCACGGATTCTATCTCGTCAGTAACACGGCGTTTACCCAAGATGCGCTGACATATGCAAAAGGCTCAGGCTTGAAATTACTGGGCGTCAACGCCCCCGAGGACGTGACCTTCCTGCAGTCAATTCAGAAGCTGGGGTTGTATCCCGTCACAAGTTTAAAAAAGCTGACGAAGATCATACTCGAACAGCTCTTGTCGCGAGACATTGTGCTGGCGAAAGATGTTCCAAAGAACATCAAACTTCTGCAACGCTTCGGAATGACGGATGAAGCCATCGCCGCTCTTATCCAAGAGATAAACTTGCTCGAGAGGTCAACCACATGAAGATCCATTTTTGGGGAGCAACTGAAGACGTCACAGGCTCGATGACTTTCCTCGAAACCAAAGATGCGCTCATCATGGTCGACTGCGGACTCGCGCAAGGAGCTTCCAACGCCCGTGAACTCAACCTCGCGGCCACTCCATTCCCGCCGAGTTCCGTCACCGCCGTTGTGATCACACACGCGCACTTGGACCATTCTGGTTACCTGCCTCGCCTCGTCAAAAATGGTTTTTCAGGAGCGATCTACTGCACTCCCGCGACGGCAAAACTCACGCGCATCATTCTCCTCGACTCTGCAGGTCTAAATGACGACGGTTTCTACGACGAGGCGGATGTCCAGAAAACTCTCACGATGATTAAACCTGTGGATTGGGGCCACCATTTCACGATTGGCGAAACCTCGCTGCAGTTCCTGAACGCAGGCCACATCCTTGGTGCCTCGAGCGTTTTGCTGAAGAATGACAAGAAGAACATCCTCTTCTCGGGGGACCTCGGACGGAACGACGATCCCATGCTGCCGCCAGTGGCCCCCGCGCCAAAAGTAGACGTGGTCGTGATGGAGTCCACCTATGGTTCGAAGAACCGTGAGGGAGACATCCAGAAAGAACTCCACTCGTTTCTAGCGACTGTGGCCGACAGATCTCGTGTCGGAATCATCGCAAGCTTCGCGGTGGCCCGGGGCCAGTCACTTCTGACTCTCATCCACGAGTTCTACGAGGCGCATCCTCAGTTTCGCGCCAAGGTCGTGATGGACAGTCCGATGATGAAAGAAGCCAACAAAGTTTACCAGCAGTTCGCTTTACTCACCAAGCGGCCCAAGGAACTCTACCAAGCTCTGGACCGCATCGATGCGATCGATTCCCGCGGGGAGTTCGACAAGCTCCGCAAGAAGTCTGGCCCACTCGTGATCGTCAGCTCGAGCGGCATGCTCACGGGCGGACGGATCGCACGGCATCTAGAAAACTGGCACGATGACGACGAAGCGATTCTCTTTCTTCCGGGCTACCAAGGGATGGGCACCCCCGGACGCTCGTTTCTCGACGGAAACCGGACCTTAAAAAACAAATGGGGCGAAACGTTCACCTGGAGCGGAGAGGTTTGGAACTCGGACGCGTTCTCCTCCCACGCCGACCAGAGCGAACTGATAGACTGGGTTTCGACCCACAACAAGGATTCAGCTGTGTTCTTGCTCCATGGAGAAACATCGTCGAAGGAAGCTCTCAGAGACAAACTGGCCGAAACGAATCAAGGAAGAGTGACGATTCCCCATCGCGGCAGCGTGTACCAGGTCTAGGATTTTTTAACGCGCACCCGCGCTCCGCGGATGATCATGTTGACTTCTTCCACGATGCGCATTTTCAAGTTGTCCTGCTTGAACTTGGGCAAGTCCAAAGCTTCCGCTCCCAAGGTGAAAACGATGGTCACCACGGCCTCGGCGGCAAACGCGGGGTTGCGGAGCGTTTGATTGCGAACCTTCGCGATGCGCTCGAGGTCTTCGGTGAGCTCCACCACGAAGAGATCCATTTCTTTGCGAATCGCTCGACGGAAGGAATCGGAGGCGCCCTGACGTTCACCGAGCAGCAAGCGAAACAGGTTCGTATTTTCGTTCACGAACACGAGAAAACTCTCAATGGTAAATTCCGAAATCGTTGAGACGTCTTTCGTCATGGATTCTTTGCGGGAATTTCTCAGCAGGCGCCGCAGGCCCACGGCGATCTCATCCACTAAACACAGGCCAAGCTCCTCCATGTCGCGGAAGTGCCGATAGAACGCCGCCGGCGTGACATCCGCCGCTTGCGCGACTTCACGGATACTGAGCGCGGCAAAGCCCTTGGTGGCACTCAATTCGAGCGCGCAATCAATGAGCTTCTTGCGGGTCTTGGCTTTCTGTTCTGCGCGCTTATCCATAAAAATACGTTAACTAAACAAACTGAGTTATCCCATTAAAATCGAGCACCTATGTAGTTATTACTCAAAAATTGCCTAACTCAGTATGCATGCGTATACTGAGTTTTCAGAGGAGTCCCCACTTGAACACACAGATCGAACCCGTCACACCTGCGCCCTTCATTCCTACCTTTAAGAAAACTGAAGTTCAGCTGAAGGCCCTGACGTTCTACCAACAAGAACTCAAACAACGGCTGCCGAAGGCGGTCTTTGAGCGCACACCCGGCCGCGTGGTCTACTTCCTCAGCTTCCTCGCTCTCAACCTTGCCCTCATCGCGCTGGTCGTGACGCTCAACCCGGCCTGGTACTACAAATTGCTCGCGGGTTTAGTGATCGGTCAGCTCAACGCAAGTCTGGCGTTCTTCGCCCACGAAACTCTCCACGGCTCAGTGTTTAAGAGTAAATTTTTGCAAGACCTCGTCGGCTTCATCGGCTTCGGGCCCTATCTCCTTTCTCCGACCTACTGGCGCTTCTGGCACAACACGCTCCACCACGGAAACACCCAGCTCATCTACAAAGATCCCGACGCGTTTCCGACCCTGTCGGTGTTCAAGCGCAGTAAGCTCATGCGCGCGATCTTTCAGCTCTCACCAGGTTCAAAAAATGTCCTCAGCTACGGCTACTTGTTCTACTGGTTCTCGCTGCAGTCACTCCTGAACCAGTTCTACCTGCGCTTTAAGAGTCGCATGTGGGAAGACCTCGATCACAAGCGCGTGAATCTCGAGTTCGCAGCGATTTGCGTGCTGGCGGCCGGCTACCTCTACTTTGTCGGCATGGAGAATCTCTTGTGGCTCGTGGTGATTCCCTTGATGCTGCAGAACTACGTGATCCTGAGCTACATCATCACCAATCACAACATCTCTCCGCTCACAAAAGTGAACGACCCGTTGGTGAACTCGCTGAGCGTGACCGCCGATCCAATTTCGACGTTCGTGCACCTGAATTTCGGCTACCACGTGGAGCACCACCTGTTCCCGCGCGTCTCACCGAAGCACGCTAAAACCATCCATCATTTGCTCAAGGAAATGTACCCGGAGAAATACCAGTGCATGCCGAAATGGCGTGCCCTCAAGTACATCTACCTCACGCCGCGGATTTACAAGAACCACGAGGAACTTATTCATCCGAAGAGCCTCGAGACCTTCCCGACACTTAGCGCTTCAAGGCCCCTCAACTAGCTCTGTAGTTTTTATCCATTTTGATCCGGAGAGGCCCATTTCGGGTACTCTCCGCCGGCAATGAAAACCCTCCTCACTCTGGTGCTACTGACCTGGGTTGCCTTCGTGCTGAACGCACAGGCAAAAGATCATCCCTTCGATGAGGCGTTCGAACGTGAACTCCGCACTCTCTTCTTTGATGAAAACACAATCGCTCCTGCGAAATTACTTTCTCACGAAAAGCGTCTCAATCTGAAAAAGACTGAGATCTCGGGAGTGTTACGTAATGAATTCGAAGCCCGCGGCAAGGATGACATCGAAAAAGAGATCAAGAAGCATAAGTTTGTCGTCGCACTTAATATTGCCCTCGAGAAAATCGAGCACCTCAAGCAGTCTACGGACTATGCCACGTCATTACATTTAGCTTTCGAAATCCTCGACATTGAAGAAAGCTTGAAGTCAGAAGGTGACGGCAATCCGTTAACGATGCTTCTTGATCAAGCTAGAAAATTTCTTCGTCGATGGAAGATTAAGAAAAATGCCAAGCCCTCTGAAGAGGCCAGTAATCTATTTTTCAATGGCGAATATCTTTCTACTGACGATCGCAAGAACTTTTCGGGAGATCTCTCACTCCTCGACCCCGCACCTGGTAGCAGCTTTTGGCAAAAACCGAAAAGCATTTCGACGACAAACATGAAAGACGCCGCTCGCGGCAGGACTGTAAATCTTTATGATGGGATCAAGCCTCACTTCCCTGACGACAATGTCTTCTACTACGACGAAGTAAAGCACTCAGACACTAAACCTAAAATTGATGCTTATGCCTATACTGCTTCAGGCAAAAAGAAAAAATTTAAACTCAAGTTTGGTGCAGAGTTACACTCAGACCCTACGATCTCGGCCCTTACTCTTGCCTTGGGTTTTCCTACCGATCTCACGAAATTCGAACGTAATATTCGTTTAGTGCTTGGCAAGAAGATCACTCTTTCAGACATCACACGCGACTGGGAGCTCTACTACCGTCGCGACGCAGGACTTAAGAAATATAATATTGAAAAGTACATCCTAGAGTCCGGTGTCGATGCTGACGGAAATAACTTTATCGTCTTCAACCAGGGACTCGTGGAAGCCAAGCCTAGTGAGCTCGAACGCCTGGGGGGCTGGGATTTCAAAGATGTTGGTCGCAGTTCAATGCGTGAAGTACGTGGACTTACCATCGTACAGATGTGGCTCAACAATACAGACATTAAAGAATTCGCCAATAATCGCCAGATACTTAAAGAAAACGACAATGGCGAATTTACGCGCCATCATATTATTTCTGATTTGGGTTATGGTTTCGGAAATCTCATTTTTCCTGAATACCCAGAACTCTATCCGACGAAGATGATCTACGCGACTTCGAGAGATTCAATCACACTTAACTATCGCACGGCCCATGCTTTGGGCGTTCAGCATAACCTGACTTTGGCCGATGCGAGGTGGGCGACACGCCTCATTGCGGCTTTGACCCGCGAACAACTAGCAGATGCTGTGAAGATTGGCGGCTGGCCGAAATGTGTCGCCAACCTTTACGTAGAAAAAATGATCTCTCGTCGCAACGACCTTGTGAAACATTTCAATCTCTTAGACGTGTCTGACCATGATGGTAATCCGATAAGCTTCCTGCCTCACAGTATTGACCCCGCCATTTTGAATTACGAACAGGCCTGCAATAATGCGGAAATTGCCCAAGATTTCACCACGAATTTTGACTTTGGTTTAGACTACTTTACTCGCCCGCTAGGTCACGGAATCGTGCACTCATTGATGGATCTCGCGCGCTCAAGCATCGGCAGTGTGAACTCTGTTAATATCACCGCGGCTGAAATTGGTTTTGATTCAACGGTCATTTCGCAAGTTCTCATCAATATAAAACGAACAGTTGAAAAGAACCCTACTCCGACCTCAGAGAAAGATATTTTCATTGTGCAAGATCACTTTGAAGTTGGCATGCGCCTTGGATACTCATTTGGTATTTTTGCTGACTCAATCTACAAACGCGGCTTTACACTCTCCTATCCTGCCCGTTCAATGGACGAAGCTCGCTCACAAAATGGTCATATCGTGAATGCACTCTTGCCTTTGAATCTATCCAAAGGGAAGCTTCCTGAGTCTTATGTACTTATGACGGAGCATCACTTCGAATCAGGCGTAGGTATCGAGCTTGATAGCCCTGGTCATATGGTTTCTCCGACCTTACGTGCGAAGCGCTCAAAAGTTCTCCTCTTACGCTCATTCTTAGATCACCGTGATTCGAAAAATTATTTGGTTTATCGCGACCGCACAAAGTACGACAGTTTCACCTTACAAATGCTTTTGCGCATCATCGTTGTTAAATTGCCGGTGATGGATACCGTTAACAACTGGGGGACGACAGTAGGGGCTGGTTCTCGAATACCAGAAGGTGTGGCACAAGAAGAAAGCATCTCACGGAGTATCCATGATGCTGTCATCAACGGTCGCTTCAGCGCGCTCAAGGACCAAGAAGACACGTTCCGCGTGACCAACCATTTCCGCACGCGCTCGACGGGCTGGAACCTTTTCCTTTTCCGTGGCCGCAACCAGAGTCGCCTCGAGCGCATCGAGCTCAACGACTCCGCTGCCGGCCGCCAGTGGGAAGTCTTGCAGTACATGACTGAGACGGACCGTTCGCATTCGATCCTCGGCAACAGCGAGAAGTCGGAAGTCAGCGTGGAGATCCTCCACCATCCGAACCGCCTCATAGAGAATTTCCAACTCAACCTCAACGTCGAGGGCCAGGACTCCAACACCACTGATCGCGAGATGGAGCAAAACTACCTGCGCTACGTGAACGGGCTTTCGATCAGCGGCGCGCCGCTGGTTCCGATAACTCCGTCCCTGGGCTACACCTCGAATGGCCGTTGGGGAAAAATCATCACGCTCTCGCGCAGCACGATCTATCCAGAAGGGCTCTCGAGCATCCTCGCCGCCTCCGAGAGCGACTTCTGGAACGCACTCGCTCAATCATCGGGCATCTCGACTAAAGAGCTCATGGAGCTTCGTGGGAGCGAAGAGGACAAGTCAGAAGCCTCCACCCTCATCCGTAAAGCAGAGCAGTTCTGGCGCTCGCTCAAGCGCGCGCAAAACTCCAAGACGATCCAGGACCGCATGGTCAAGATCGCCAACGCGTTCCGTGGTGCCGCCTACCGCACGAAGGGCTTCGTCGAGCCACGAATCCTCGGCGCGCTCCATCGCATCGCCGGAGCCGCCAACGTGTACTCGTTTAACACCATCGGTGCTCCCGACTTCGAAGAACACAGCATCATGAACGAAGCTCCGCTCTACGGCACCATGGGCACGCCGCGCGACGATGACTTCGATTACATGCTCTACAATCCGAAGACCCCGACGGAGCTCTATTTCCTTTTCGATCACTGGAAGTAGTTGAAACTGACTCTCCGTTTTAACGCGTTTAAAATTTAATTCCCTCTAAATTCTGCCTTGTCTCATGCCTGAATCTACTAGGTGGGTGCTATGATTCCTGGCATAGGAAAGGGTCGCACCATGAAGAAAATTTTAATCCTCGATGACGAAGCGGAACTCCAAGAGATCTGGCTGCACTACTTCAAGAACTGGGACTTCCCTCTTGAGGTTCACACAGCTTCTAACGGCTCCCAGGGCCTTGAGATGATCGACGCCGTTGGTCGCTTCGATCTCATCATCACGGACTACAAGATGCCCGTCATGAATGGTCTCGATTTCATCAAAATTCTTCGTGCGAAAAACGGTGACACGCATACGCCGATTTTTTTCTTCACCGGCTATTTGCCAGAACTCAAAAACCACTTGGACGTTCTAGAGAACGTCATGCTTTATGAGAAACCGGTGATTTCGCAGAAAATGAAAACGCATATCGCGGCGTGCTTGAATAACCTCAAGCTCAACCAAGAACAAAAATCGGTTTAAAGACAAAGCCCACAACGCACAAAGTCATTTACGAGCCCCCTCGGTAAAATTTTCAAAAGCCGTCTTTTTAGCGGCCTGAGTCCTCCTGGATTTCTTATACAGAAAGAAATCTCAGGAGGTTCCATGAAACATTCGTTTCTCATTTTTTGCGCGCTCATTTCTAGCGGCGCTTTCGCTCAAGATATCTACTTAGACGACTTTAACTACACCGTGCCCGACATCTCTCGCCGTGGACTCACCAAGGAGACGATCTTCAAGGGCATGGAGAGAAAATTCATCAAGCTCGGAAGCTCCATCTGCTCGAACCGCGCTCTGATCTGGGGCCACGACATGAAGCGCGACTACGGCCTCGATTCGGCCAAGCTCTTCCTCTTCTACTCGGAGAAGACCGGCGAAGCCGGCGACAAGGTTTGGTGGTACCACGTGACACCACTCGTGAACGAGAAAGGAACTCTCTGGACCGTCGATGCGGGCTTCCCGAGTTTCGTCAAAACGCCATTGTTGCCAAACGACTGGTTCAAGAAGTTCGCCGGCAGCACGAACTGCAAAGAGCTCAAGAAAGGCGACGAAGAGTTGATCGAAAAAATGTACTCGAAGCGTCGCTTCCCGAGCACCACTGCTGCGGGCACCTACGATTGCTACTACACCATTGCGTCGGCTCCCTACTGGACTCCGTCAACGGTGGCGCAAGGTCTCTTGGGCAGAAACCGTGATGGCGAAGCAGGAAACTTCGAGCGCAGCTCGATCCTTTCTGGCGAACTCATGCAGGCCTGCAAAGAAGCCTCCACGTCGAGCCTCGGTGGGATCTTCGGTGGCGCTGAGAAGAAGTGCCGCGAGTACCTCGGTCTCTAGTTTTCCAAAAATGGGCCCCACCCGGGGCCCTTTTAATTCTTATCTTCAGACTCGTGAACACGTCCGCACGTCGTGGTACGCTCAAAAGATCGACATACTCGACCAAAATGGCCGCATATCTTCCGGACTCATCTTCAGGAGGAATGATAAAAGATTGTGGGCTGCAAAACTTTTTTCCTTGATGCCTGTAGTCTGCCTCACCGTCATTTTATACAATAGCGCCTATGAATAAACCGTTTACTCCCCCCACCACAGTTCCGGACCTCTTAAGAAATCTTAAGCCCCCTAAGACAGCGGTAGTGACCGGTGGCATGCCCTACGCCAACGGCCCGATTCATTTAGGCCACATGGCCGGCGCCATCGTTCCACCGGACATCATGGCGCGCTACCTGCGCATGTGGCTCGGTAAAGAAAACGTACTCTTTGTTTCGGGCAACGATGATCACGGTTCAACGTCTGAAGTGGCCGCACTGAAAGCGGGCCAGCCGGTGCGCGAATTCATCGACATGATCCACGACAAACAGGTCGCAACGACGACTCGCTATGGAATTTCCTACGATATTTTTTCGGGCACCTCACGCACTGACTGCTACCCGACTCACGTAGAAACGTCACAAGAGTTCATGACGAAACTTTGGAAGAACGGCATGCTGGAGAAAAAAACCACTAAGCAGTGGTTTGATCCGAAACTCGCGCGTTTCTTGCAAGATAGAAACGTGACGGGCAAATGCCCCAATACAAACTGCGCGAATGAAAGCGCCTATAGCGACGAGTGCGAAGTCTGCGGCACGCAGTACGATCCCTCGCAGCTGATCAATCCGAAATCCTCACTCTCCGATGCGACACCGGAACTTAAAGACACCGACCACCTGTGGCTGGATATGTGGAAAGTCGGCGATCAACTCACCGAGTGGATCAAGAGCAAACAAAACAAGTGGCGCAAGTGTGTGTTCAACGAAGTCTTCGAGACCGTGCAGCCCGCGTTGCAATTTGATAATACCCACGAGCCGGTCTTCAAAGAAATGCGTCCGACGTTGCCGAAACATAAGTCACGCTACGCACCTGGCAAGAAAGTTGTGGTGCAGTTTGAAAACAAGGCGGACTACAACGCTGGTTCAAAAATGCTCGCTGATGCTGGGATCACCACGCAGCCCATGAACGGCTGGGCCCTGCGCTCGATCACGCGCGATGTGACGTGGGGTATTCCAGTGCCGGCCGAGATTGATCCGGCCATGAAAAATAAAACACTCTACGTTTGGCCAGATTCATTGATCGCACCGATCTCATTCACAAAAGTCGCCTTGAAACAACAAGGCCGTGACCCCAGCGAGTACGCGCGCTTCTGGAAAGATCCGGAATCGAAGATCTACCAGTTCCTGGGCCAGGACAACGTCTACTTCTACGTGCTCATGCAAGGAGCGATGTGGTTCGGCGTGAAAGACAACTGGACCATGACGGATGTGTACTCGGTGTTCCACCTGATGGTGAACGGCGAGAAGATGAGTAAGTCGCGGGGCAACTACTACACCGCAGACCAGCTCACCGAAGAGATGGGCTTCCACCCCGATCAACTGCGCTACTTCCTCTCGACGTTAGGTCTCGCGGACAAGCAGTCGAACTTTGACTTTGAAACGTTCAAAGAGCGCAACAAGTTCCTGGCGGGCCCGCTCAACGCAGCGATGGAAAAACCCATCTCCGCAGTGCATTCGCAATTCGAAGGCATCGTGCCGGAAGGAAAACTCCTCGAGAAAGCCGAAAAAGAGACCTTCAAAATCGTGCAGCTCTATCTGAAGAACATGGAGGAGGCCGACTACGTCACGCTCTTGGGCATGATCGAAAACTACGCGCGTCTCATCAATTCGATGTTCGTGCAGTACAAGCCGCACGATGACCGTGCACCACTGGAAGGTCGCCAAGACGCGCTCTACACGTGTTTTTATGTGTTGAAGAATCTGATGATTATGCTGCATCCCTTCGCGCCCGCGACCATGGAGAAGCTGCGCCAGTCATTGAATCTTCCGGAGTCTGTATTTACCCTCGAACAACTGGGGACACCGATTCCTGCCGGCCATGTGATCGGAGAGAAGCAGCAATTCTTCCCAGCCGTCGAAGGTGCTGCTTCCGAAGAGTAAGTTACAAGCGTGGCTTAAGGATAAGGCGAGGAACCTTCAGAGGGACGGGGATTCTGCGTGGAATCCGGCGGAGCGAACCGATAGAGGTTGAGCAGGCGGCGGCAGGATCAAGGAACTCAACGTTCTCCACGGCCCCCGCAGGAGTTCCGCTGCCGATGTAGACAGTGTGAACGACGGTCACTTCATAGCTGCACTGGGTGCTGGCGGATTTTTGGTGCTCGAGCTTCACGCGAGCGCTGGTGATCATGTAGTCGGGGCAGCTGCCGCCCCCGGCCCCGCCGTCGAACGCGAGATCGTAGTCTTCCACGGTCACGCCCGAGGTGCTCGCTAACAAGAGGTCATTGTAGCTCGCTGCGTGAGCAACCAAGAGATTCTTGGTGTAGGTCTCATTCACTTCCATGGAGCATGCGAAACTTTTAGCTGCGGCGATCATGAGTACGACGAATAGTGCGATCTGTTTCATCAGTTCTCCCCTGGTTGGTTCCTCTCTCAACCATATCCAAGGCATTCTGCCTGTGAAGCCAGATAATTCAGACAAATACTCAAGGGAATCTGGGGACAAGATGGGACTTCGCAGGAGCAGTTCGCACCGTCTCCTGCGTCAAAGACTACTTGTAAAACTTCTTCGCGAGATAATCACCGAGACGTTTGCCGGCCTCGATATCAGAGGGATGGTGTACGCCACCGAGCACGCGATTGAGTGCTGCTTGATCTGCGCGCGCCATGAATTTTTCCGCACGTGATGGATAGCGCAGTGAGAGCACGCGGCCATAGAGACGAGCGAGTGTGGTGTGACCACTTGGGTACGAGCTACTCTTTTCCGTTTCGATGCAAGGCTTGATGTCGCTGTTGCGATCGTATGGGCGCTCGCGCTTGTACATGCTCTTGGCACGCGCGCTGTTGATCCCCGCGATGGCCGCGACTCGCAGCAAGCGCACAGAAAGATAGGCGATCTCTTTCTTCGTGAGCACGTCCCCGAAAAAACTTTTGAGGGTTTCGTTGTTACTTTGTTTGGCAGCGGCGAGACACTCTGCTTCGGTGCGCTGATCTTGCCACTCAAGCAGGATCGAATCATCCAAGGCTTCGCCGGCACTGCCGACTTCAGGGTATGGACCGACAACTTCTCTGATCTCAGCTTTTGAGATGAAAAGGAAATTGGCCTGGGCGTGTGAGTTAAAAGCAAGAAGGCAGGTGAGTGCCAGTAAAAGGCTGCGTGTATTCATAAACCTCCGTGTCGATGAATGCTGGCTTAGATTATCTCGTGAGAATGAAATTTTAGCAAACGCGGATCGTTTTATGCCGAGCGGGAACCGCTGGAAAAATTTGAAACACTTAAGACTTGGATTTCAAGTACCTTACCATCCGCATCTTCTGAGATCACACATCCATCTTTAACGTAAGAGCGTGACTCAATCCCAGGAGCGAGTTTAATGGCGAGAAAATCATGCTCCAAATCTCGAAAGAATTGTGGGTAGTTCATGCTGTTACCTGGAAATTGACCATCACCGTTAGAATGACCCATAAACTTTTGTCCCCTGAAGCAATCACAACCGCCATGTTGTTATCATCGCGCCCATCGAAATGCTTTACCAAGATGTATTTTGCCCCTTGCCTCAAACAGACGTCAAAACTCCTCAAGAGCCTATCGATTTCAGCATCCGTTATTTTTCTTTCGGCCTGCCGTGTCTTCGCATGATGGCTTAGAACCCATTGTTCGATATCAAAAAGCATATAAAGGCCCTCTAAAGCCTCTATGCAATTCGGGGGAGAAACTTTTCCGGAGCTAAGTCCTAAACATGACAGGTACTTTCATGATTGCGTCAGAAGTAACTGACTTGCCTTGTCCGAAAATTGTCTTCGCAGTCTCCACCTGCCTACAATGGTTTCATGAAAAACATCATCGCCGCCATTTTGTTCGTGCTCTCTTTCTCTGGGGCCCACGCGCAATCGGAGCTGGAAGCGAAATCCATTCCGGCGCTTCTCCAACAGATCGAAGCGACGACCTTTACCTACGTCGAAACCGGCAAGATGTTTGGTTTCGTTTCTACTCAGAGCTGCATGTTCAAGAGCGCTGACCTCATCGTCTTCAGAAATTACTGCTTCCCGGTGCGCACCTATCCAGCGCAGGGCTACACCATCATCTCTAAAGAGTTCGGCGTCATCGATCTCTACGAAGAAACCATGGGCGGCATGCTCAAGCGCGACATCCAGATCTCGCAGTTCCCGGCCATCCTTGCACCCTACGTGAACTCTCCCCTTCCAGACTTAAGTCTGAACGACTACTCGCTGATGTTCGAGAAAATGTACCAGCGCTACTTTCCGGGCTGCTGGTCGACCAACTACTCATTTTACACTGAGACGAAAGACGCCAACTGCTCAAAGCCAACGGACAGCATCATCGGCTTCGCTCAGTGGGCCCAAGAAACTCAGACCCTGGTGAATAGTGAAGTCGAATGGCGTGCGTTGATTAAAGCGATGAACGCAAAATTTAAAAACTAAGTCCTAGAGTTTTAGGCCTGGAGAAACGAGCCGTTTCTCCAGCCAATCAAAGCCACCCTGGCAAACGAGGGCGAGAATCGTCGCCGGCAGTGCTCCCTCGAGGATCAGGCCGTAATCATCCAGGCGAATGCCCGTCAAGATGGGCTGGCCATAGCCACCGGCCCCCACCAGGGCACCGAGTGTGGCAAACCCCACATTCAACACCAGCGCGATCTTGATCCCGGCGAGGATGGAGGGAAGCGCCAGAGGCAGTTCGATCTTCCACAGCTTCGTCGCAGAAGAAAGATTCAGCACCTCGGCCGTTTCACGTAAATTTTCCGGGATCTGTTGAATTCCTGAGAGCGTGTTCCGCACGATCGGCAACAAGCTGTAGAAAAAAAGTGCGATCATGGCCGGCGTATCTCCGATGCCACTCAAACCCAAGTAACCCAACGGCTTGATGAGCAGCACCAGCAATGCCAGCGCCGGCACGGTCTGGATCGCACTCACGGCCGCCAAGATGCCGCGACCGAGGTGACGGCGTTTCGCCACGATGACACCCAAAGGAATGGCGATGAGGATGGCAAGAAACATAGATAGTAAAACTAAGCGCAGGTGCTCGATGGTCGTTTGAAAGATCCGCTCCGTCCGCGTGCGCTGTTTGACCTCGACGCTCAAGGCGAAGTCTTTCAAGAGAAAGTCTGCCGCCACTTTGTTGGCAGGAACTTTATCACTCTTGGCCCGCTTGTTGAGTTCGATCATCCGTTCGTTCGAAATCTTACCGCCCAACCTTTGCATGACCGAAGCCACCTCTGACTCTACCTGGAGACGATAGAGGATGACGGCTTCATAACGAGGAAAGTACTCAAGGTCGTCGATGAGCGTTGTGAGACCGTAGTAGGAAATCTCAGAATCCGTTGAGTAGAGATCGACGACTTCGATATCACCCTGCTCCATCGCGCGATAGGCCACGTCGTGATCCAACCCCTTCACGCCTACGTGGGGAAGGCCGTAAGCTTCCCTGAGACCGGGCCAGCCATCTTTACGTTGCAAAAACTCGCCGCTAAGACCCAGCTTGATGCGGGGAAATCGCCGCAGATCTGAGATCTTCGAGATTCCCATCTTTTCAGCGAGACCCGCTTTCATCCCGAGCGCATAAGTGTTGTTGAAGCCGAGCGGTGCCGAGACACCGATTCCCTCTTGGCGCAGTAACTCACGGAGCTCGGCGAAGCTCGTGGTTTTTCGCTGGAGAAGTTCCTCCTCGATGGTTCCGGTGTATTCAGGGTAGAGGTCGATGTCGCCGCTCTCGAGAGCGTTCCAAAGGATGCGCGTTCCACCGATCTCTTCACTGTGCGTGACATCCTTACCGTCGTCCTTCAACGCCAGCCGAAGCACTTCACCGAGGATCACAGACTCCGTAAATTTCTTTGATCCGACGACCAGCGGCCGCGCCAGGGCGTGTGAAGACAACAATAAAAAGAGAAGCCACCTCATGTGTGATCCTGGGCTTGCACGAAGCGACGAACGAACTCGTTGGCCGGATGATGGATCAGCTCGTCCATGCTCCCTTGCTGCGAGATGGCCCCTTGTTCTAGCAAAATGATTCGCTTACTTAGTCTGCGGGCCTCAAGCAGGTCATGGGTAACGAGAATGACTGTCTTACCGAGTCGTTGTATGAGTTCTTTGAGTTCGTCTTGTAATTCTCGACGCGTAATCGGATCGAGTGCGCCGAGTGGTTCATCAAGGAGCAAATAAGATGGATCTAAAAAGAGGGACCGCATTAATCCCACGCGCTGGCGCTGGCCTCCGGAAACTTGCTTCGGATAGCGATTCAAAATCTCCAATGGTAGCTTCACAAGCTGCGCGAGTTCTTTTACTTTCGCTTCAATTTCAACTTCTCGTAGTTTCGCTTCTTCTCCAACAATCGTTAAATTTTGCTTGAGGGTGAGATGCGGAAAGAGTCCGCCGTCCTGAATGACGTAGCCCATCCGCTGACGAAGTTGGGTTCGAGATTCTGCCGTGAGAAGCACACCGTCAAAAGTGATGCTACCTTGATCAGGGAGCAGAATGCCGCAGAGACACTTCAAGATAGTCGTCTTACCCGATCCGCTTAGTCCGAGAAGGGCCACGGTTTCGCCGTCTTGAACTTCGAGATCGAAGCCGCGCAGGATTGCTTTGCCACCGAGTGACTTTTGAAGACCGCGAATGGAGATCATGGGCTAACTTTAACACCCTTCCAGAAGGCCACGTAGTTTTTTATGTTCTTCGCGGCGTCCTTCGTGTCCGGATAAAACCACGCCGCGTCCTTGTTGACCGCGTCCCCGACGACAACGTCGTAGTAGCTCGCGACACCCTTCCAAGAACAGGTCGTGTGGGTCGCACTCGCTCGGAAGTGCTCACGACGCAGGGCCTCGTGAGGAAAGTAGTGGTTTCCTTCGACGACGATAGTAGCGTCGCTTTCGGCGATGACGGTTCCGTTCCAGCTCGCGGTTTTCATGGGGAGATCCTTCGAAGATTTTGTTTTCTTTACGATAAGATAAAATATTTTAGGACGGCCCCAAATCGTCTCCTGTCCCACAGAATTCTAAGCTCTGCGCAGCAAGGCGCTAATATTTCGAATGACGCACCCTCTGTGTTGACCAAGTCACTCGCACTTATCTAGCATCTAGGTATCTCAAACAAACAAGGAAGTTTATATGAGAGCCCTCCTCGTTCTTTCTCTCACCATTTTCACGCACGCGGCCTGGGGCTGGGGCTCACAAGGCCACAAGATCGTCGCCCAGGTCGCCGAAAATAATCTCACCGCAAAAGCAAAACTCGCCGTGGCGAAAGTCCTCAAGGGACAAACACTCGCCGACGTCGCGAACTGGGCCGATTCAATCCGCGCCGATGCTGACTGGGCCCACACGAAGCCCTGGCACTTCGTAGACATCCCCGATGGCGAAGACTACGGCACCGCTGAGCACTCCCACGAAGGCGACATCGTCACCGCGATCACGGAGATGATCGCCGTCATCAAAAGCAGCACCACCACGGCCCTCGAAAAAGAAAACGCACTGAAATTCATCGTCCACTTCGTGGGCGACATTCACCAACCGCTTCACGTCGGCCGACCGGATGATCGCGGCGGCAACTCCACCCGCGTGAAATTCGAAGGCAAGAGCACCAACCTCCACTCGGTGTGGGATTCGGCGTTCATCAAAAAGTCCCCGTTAAGCCACGTGGAGTACGCAGACTCGCTTGAGCAGAAGACGTACGTGCTGGCGCCCTACGATCTCCCCGAAATTTCTTTCAGCAAAATCATCCAAGAATGCATGGGGGCGCGCGTGGACATCTATAACTTCGGCGCAGACCACGTGATCTCTACGCAGTACTACAAGAAGAACCTCGCGTTGATGAATGCGCAGCTGCTCGTCGGTGGCAAACGTCTGGCGGAGATTTTGAACAAGGTCTATCGGTAGAGGTCGTGGCAGCCAAGGTCGTAGCAGACGCGAGCCGTGCTGCCGTCCACTGAGAAGGTCACATTCTCGTCGACCTTAAAATCATAGTACATACTATCGCTGAGGAAATTGATCTCTCGGGTTTGCGAGGTACTCGCGACGGGCAGGTCAGTCGTAGGATTAAAAGCCACAAACGTGACACTCGTTTGCGAGAACGTCAGACGTACTTTCTCGCTGCACACATTGACGGAATTTTGTACGTAGCAAAGCTCTGCACTACTGGTCCAAGCACCAATCAGATTCTCATTTTCCACGTCATTTGCAGATCCGGCCGCACTGAGCGAGCGAGGTGCTGCCTGCGGCTGACAGGCGACCAGAAATAAGAGCAGGAGAAGTCTCATGGGGCTATTTTAAGAGGTTTTGGCTGCCCCAATCTAAAGCCGTGAATTTAAGGGAGCATCGTTTTTGGGGAGCGATGATTTTTTGAGGCAAGCCTGTAAAACTCAGTCTCTACACCTTTCAGAATGATTCCCCGATCAAAGACCATGCCGAGCTTCGCCGCAATTTTTTGCGAGGCTTTGTTATCCGGCGTGATGGTGGCGGTGATCTGCTCGAGGCCCAGCTCTTGGAATCCATAGCGCACGAGCCCCTGCGCCAGCTCGAGTCCAAAGCCTTGCCCCCAAGCGGATTCTCTCAAGCGATAGGTGATATCAACCAGCGCTTCTCCGTCACACTCCCAAGGTGTCAGGCCACCGAGTCCGATGAGCTGCGACTGATGCCACACGCCCCACTTCGTCGCGTTTGCGCGAATCCAGTCTTGCGCGGCGGCCACATCCCCTTGGCGGTAGTCGGTGATGGGAAACAAGCGGAAGCCCTCGTCAAGCGTGAGGTGATAAAACGCATTGGCATCGTTTTCTGAAAGGGGCTTTATGGTGAGGCGAGAAGTTGTGATCATAAAAAAAGGCCACCCGAAGGTGGCCTTGTCGTTTCAATTAATCGCAGCGCTGCACGCGGCAACCGTTCGAGAAGCTTTGTGATTCACAAGCACGACGGCCGTTGAACTCAGCTTCCAAACGACTTGCACCGGTTCCCCGGTACGACTTATTCGTGCTCGGGTTCTCGATCAAGCAGTTGAATGGACGCTGTCCGCGCATTGGATCAATCTGCTCACAAGCAGCGTTTCCACAGCTATTGTTGAAAGATTCGGCTGCACACTGGCGCTGAGCTTCGAAACTCGCACGGATGTTGTTTCCACCTTTGCCCAGGTACGACATATTCGTCGCCGAGTTTCTCACCATGCAGACCTGTTCGCCCGGGCGCTCGTTCGGGTTAGAACACTCGAGAGTGCTATCGGCGCAACCGTTGTTAAACGACTCGCGGGAACAGGCATTGCGCGCAATGAACTCCGCTTCCAGAACACTTGGAGCTTCTCCAAGATAGATCTTGTTGGTGCTCGTGTTCTTCAGTTTACAAGCGAGGGTCTGGAACCCCGCCTGAATGATTTCGCGCTTAAACAAGCGGCAGCCGTTCGCGAAGCTTTGAGCTTCGCAGGCCGACCGTGCTTGGTACTCAGCATCGATATCGGAGTAGGACTTGCCGAAGTAATACATATTTGTCGAAACGTTCTTGAAGATCACACCAAACTCCGACTCACGCCCACCCCAATCAGTCACCTGCTCATCGTTCAGCATGAGCGTGATCGACTTCACGGAGAAGTCGATAGGATCGAAGCGCAAGCTGATGTCGCCGATTTCCAAGGTTGGAATATTCAAAGCGATATAGACGTGTTGCACAGGCGTCACCGACGTCACGAACAATGATTCGAGGCGATTCCCACGGTGGAAGAAATCGACGGTGCCACGGGCACGTGGATTCGTCTTATTGATCTCAACCAAGGCACCTTTGATGAAGGGTGCTGTCATCTGCTGGATCTGCTCCGGGTTGCGGAAGATCTTCGCGAACGAAATGTTGCCGTTGTCGCGGTTGTTGTTAATGTTGCGGGTGAAGTAGTAGCCGAATTCGCGACCGCGCGCTTGCGCCACGTCGCGTTTGCCTTCCGGTAGCTGAGCGCAGCCGGCGAAAAGCATGATGCTAGCGAGTAATAGTGACTTCATGGGTGAACACTCCTTGGTTTGACAACATTCTACAATAGAAGTTTTCTCTGGAGTCGCCCGTCTATTTCACTCAACCTTAAAAAGTTGGCGATCATTCTGGCGGCCATCTTGCTAGGCGTTTTTTGAATTATCGGCTAACTCTTCGGAACGTTAACGCTTTGGTCGCAAGGCCCTTGCGGTTTGGTGAGATCAGTCCACTGCCTTTATGATTCTCAAAACCCAGCGGCGGCGGCACGTACGTAGGACAAACACGCTGGAACTCTAGTTCAAGAGGACACGCTATGAACACGAAGAGACTCGTTACCACGCTCGCTATCTCTATCTTTGCAACCGCCTGTGAAACGCCCATCAGTGATCCGTTGAGTGCACTCAATGACTTGGTCAAACCGATGGGCTACATCGGCTGGCAAAATCCATTAAAAAACACCACCACCGGCACCATGGTCGGCGGCCGTCCATCGGCTGTCTCCTTCGTTGCTCCTGCGAGTGATTGCTTCGGCGAAGACGTTCGTCGCTACGAAGATTTTTCTGAATACTCCACGGTGAAAACCTACAACTTCCAAGGAAGTCTGGGTTTCCTTCTCGCAGGTAATCCTATTCTGAGTGCGGGCCTTGGCCTTAACAAGAGTGTGTTCGTGCAGGTCGAACTCTCGGGTCTCACGACCGAGTACATGAGCTCGATTGATGTAACGGATTGGTATCAAAACGGCATGAGCAACACCTGCAAGCAGTATCTGAACGACGTGGGCTTCGTCATGCAGGCCCTGAAGGCCGACAAACTCAAAATCACCTTCGCGAAGAAAAGCGGCGTCGCCATTAATCTCGATGCCGACAACATCAGCCAGTACATCGGCATCGCTGTCGGTGTGGACTGGTCGATCCAAGACAACACCACCATCGTGATCAACACGCCGAAGTACATCGGCTACCAGTTGGGCCGCTTGCGTCTCGATGACGAAGGCCGTTCTCTCTGGAGAGCGATGACCACGAAAGACGACAAGTACGTCTTCGAGCGCATCGCTTTGTTTGATGCGCCGGAAGAAGTTCCGGCCAAATCCATGGTCAAGAGCGCGCAGAAGACGGACGCCTATTCCATCTATAAGTAAATTTCGTGGGACGAGAGGGAAACCTCTCGTCCTTTCTTTAGGCTGCGCTCCAGACCAAGTACGAACTCAGCACGAGCAGCACAAACGAAGGAAGCATCTTGGCCGGCGGATTCTTGACTTTTACATGCGTGGCAAGAGCGGCGAGCATGAGAAGACCGATGACACTCGCTCCAAGCTGCACACCCCGTGCATCCGAGCTCATGATCAGCACCACCGCCGTGAGTTTCGAGATGCCCACAACGTCGCGCAGCCAGTCGGGATACTGGTAGGCCCTGAATTCCTGGACGATGTTTTGGTATCGCACGACCCAGACGAAGAAGACAGAGCTGAACATCAGACATTTCACGACATCCGCCGCAACCAGCATTTTCGCTCCTAGACAAAATTAGACATGCTAAAATGCTATTCTTAGCGATGGGACAACACAATACCAAAATGCTAACTTAGCTCCATGGCCCTCCACACCTCCCTGACCCTATTCTCGGCAATCACCTTCATTGGCTACGGCTTTGTCTGTATTTTCCATGGCCACATGACTCAGGAGTTTCAGCGCTACGGGATGTCCAAGTACCGCGTGCTCACCGGCTACCTCGAGCTCTTGGGTGGCCTCGGATCCATCGTCGGACTCTTCTACCATCCCATCTACGTCCTTTCGACCGCAGGCCTCGCTACGCTCATGCTGATGGGCGTGATCGTGCGACTTCGCATCCGGGATCCGCTCCTCGAGATTATTCCCGCCACCGTACTCATGCTCTTGAACGCCTATCTCCTGGTCACGCGCTAGCATGTACCAACTCAGACCCTACCAACAAGAAGCCGTCGACAACACGGTGAAATACTTTCAAAAGAAGCGCGATCCTGCGGTCATCGTTCTCCCCACGGGCGCCGGTAAAAGCCTCGTCATCGCTGAACTCACCAAAATCGCCAAGGGCCGCGTGCTGGTGCTGGCGCACGTGAAAGAGCTGGTCGAACAGAACTACCTCAAGTTCAAGAGCTATGGCCTCGAGGCCGGCATCTTCTCCGCAGGGCTAGGAAAAAAAGAAACCGAAGAGAAGGCCATTTTCGGGAGCATCCAATCTGTCGCCCGCGCCAGCGAAGAATTCTTCGAAGGCTTCTCGCTGCTGGTGATCGACGAGTGCCACCGCGTGAACGAAGACGGCGACACCCAGTACCAAGAGGTCATCCAAAAACTGCGCAGCAGCAATCCGCATATTTGTATCTTAGGTCTCACGGCGACTCCTTATCGCCTGGGACTGGGCTGGATCTTCGAATACTCGCACGCGGGCGAACTCAAGACGGAGCAGAAGCGCTTCTTCAAGCATTGCCTGTTTGAGCTGCCGCTGTCCTTCATGATCAAAAATAAGTTCCTCACGCCTCCCGTGAAGGTCGACATCCCGGTCACCTGCTACGATTTCTCAGAGCTCTCCGAGAAAGACCGCATGTACACCATGGCGGAGGTCGAAGAGCTGCTCAAGAGCCAGAAACGTCTTACGCCCTTGATCGTCAAGAACATCATCGACATCACCGAGCGCTTCGAGCGCCAAGGTGTCATGATCTTTTGTGCCACCATCAAGCACGCCCAGGAAGTCCTCTCCTACCTGCCGGCTGACGATGCGCGCCTGGTGATCGGCGACACGGATCTTGCGGACCGCGCTGACATCATAGAGGACTATAAAAACAAAAAATTTAAATACCTGGTGAACGTGTCGGTTCTCACCACGGGCTTCGATGCGCCTCATGTGGATCTGATCGCGATTCTGCGTCCCACGGAATCCAACGGTCTTTACCAACAGATCATCGGTCGCGGTCTGCGGCTGGATAAGGGCAAGATCGATTGCTTCGTGCTGGACTACACCGGCATGGGCCACGACATTTACGCGCCGGAGATCAGCGACAAGAGGCCCAAGGAATCCGTCGCCGTGCTGGTGCCCTGTCCCGCCTGTGGTTTCGAGAATAGCTTCTGGGGTCTGGTGGATTTTGATGGCGATGTGGTCGAACACTACGGCCGCAAGTGCCGAGGGGCGAAGCTGAATGAGCGCACCCTGGAGCCCATGCCCTGTGGCTATCGCTATCGCTTTAAACTATGTCATGCCTGTGGCGCCGAGAACGATATCACCGCCAAACAGTGCGATAAATGCCAAGCGGTTTTGATTGATGCGGACGCGAAGTTGAAGCAAGCAAAACTTTCTAAGAACGCCCACGTGCTCACGCCGGAGAAGATCACTTTTGATGAGCGGCTGGACAAGAACTCCAATCCCTACCTGGAAGTGCGCTACTACGATGCGGATGCGCAGTATCTCTCCGAGGCACATTTTTTCACGCACTCATCATCGGTGAAGAAATTTCAGATTAACTTTCTGCGCTCGCACCTGCGGCGTCCGGAACTCTCGCCGGACATTCAAAGTGCCAAGGATCTGATCAAGATTCAAAAGCAGCTGCGGCTGCCGGCGTTTGTCATCGCCCGTAAGCAAGAGAAGTACTGGAAGATCACCGAGAAAGTTTTTTCGGAAGAGCTCTAGCGCCCTTTCTCCAGCATCACTGCCACCTGCAACCCCCCACTACTCACATTGACCTTAAGACCTTTGTTCGTCGCACGGCACATGAGGCCTCCGACTTCGAAGTGCGTGAACTTCCCGTCTTCCCAGTCGTAATGAATGAACACGCCGAGATCGGAGATCACTTTCTTTGGGCGTGAGAGAATGCCGTTCACGTCAATGGTATTCAGCAGGGTTTTCTGTTGGATCACCCATTCGTGGTGCCTTTTCACAGGAACCTTCTTCACACATTTGAGAAGTTCCTTATCCATGAAGACCTGCTCGCCACCGCAACCGTCGGTATGCTTGATCACGTAATCCGTAAAGTTTTCCTGAACCTCATCGACATTTCCGGCAAGACTGAAGGCCGGCAAGATTGCATCCGCCAGTTTGTCTGATGCCCCCAAGAGTTTGCGGCGCAGATTTTTATCACTCAAAAGAATCAGCACCGTTTTAGATGCAATCAAGCTGGTAATGAACGGGCCGTACTGCGGCGTCTTCGAGCTGATCATCTTGGCGTAGAGCTCGCGGTCGCGTTTAAGATCATCCAGCGTAAAGGCAAAACTCATGTTGAAGGCATCCGGCTTCAGCTTCCCCAATTTCGCATGTCCGTTGCTGTAGGTAAACGGCGCACGTTCTAAGAGCGGAAACGACTTGCTATCAATCTTGCATTTGTACTGCGAGGGAGAAATGAGATGCAGGCGGCTCCCCATCTCTAGTGCTCTGAGACGCAGCTTCTCTTCGTCCCAGTTGTAGCAATCGTACTGAAGTCGCACGATGTCTTTGCCTAGGCGTTGCATGTTGCGCACTTCCGCGCCGGCGGTATCCAGGGCGATGGCCTTCTTCTTGAGTTGCGGAATGAGTTCCATGAGCGTTTCCTGAAACACATTCGAGCGCGCCAGGCCATCAAAGCCAATTTCATTCACCTCAAGGAGTTTCGGCGGATTATTCTTCTTCGGCTCTCCCACGATCGCCATGTCAAAGCGGAAGCTTCCTGTGAGACGCTTCGGTTGATGCTTGAGAACTTTAAGTTCGGTGATGAGGTAATTTCGCAGCGGCCCTTCGGGAACGATGGCCTTAACTTCAGCTTCCGGAAGTGAGATCACTTTCAAAAGAAAGGTCGTGATGTCTTTGCACGTCTTCTCGATCACCGGGAAATAGGACGCCGGAATCAGCCGAGGCAGAATAGAGAAATCATCATCCGCAATCCCTTCTAAGGGATGATCGACGAAGGTGTTCCAGATCGCCGTCTTGTGATCCTCATTGTCGTAAGCGTCCAAGAGTCGTTGGGAGCTTTTTGAGGGTGTTTCATGGTAATAATTTTTGAAATTCATGTACTTGAGTATAGAACCTGCTCACTTACTGGGCAACGCGACAAAGAAGCGAGGAATTTATGATCGACCCAAAAATCTACGCCCTCTACGACGAATACTGCCACTCAGGTATGAGCCGTCGGGATTTTCTCACGCGCGCCGCTGGCCTCGCCGTCACGGGTTACGCCATGGCGCAGGCGTTGTTGCCCGACTACGCCAGCGCCCAAGAAGTGAAGCCCGATGATGCGCGCATTCTAACCGAATACGTAACCTACGACTCACCTGGCGGGAACTCCGGCAAAATGAAGGGCCTGCTCGCCCGTCCGAAAGGCGAAGGTCCCTTTCCTGCGGTCCTCATCGTGCACGAAAACCGTGGCCTCAATCCCTACATCGAAGACGTCGCACGTCGCGCTGCCCTCGCCGGCTTTGTTGCCCTCGCCCCCGACGCGCTCAGTGTGGTCGGCGGCTATCCCGGCAATGACGACGAGGGAAAAATCATGCAAGCGAAGCTGGATCGCAGCAAGATCCTCGTCGACATGAAAAACAGTGCGTACTTTTTAAAGCAGCACGCACTTTCGAACGGAAAACTGGGCGTCACCGGTTTCTGCTTCGGCGGCTGGGTCTCCAATGCGCTCGCCGTGGACATGGGAGCAGATCTCCTCGCCGCAGCACCTTTCTACGGGCGTGCACCGGAGAACTTGAGTGATGTTCCTAAGATCAAAGCGAAGCTCTTGATCCACTACGCGGAAGTCGATGAGGGCGTGAATGCTACTCGCGAGGGGTATCAAGAAGCGTTGAAGAAAAGCGGCGCGAGCTTTGAGCAGTACACCTACAAAACCACGCAGCACGGATTCCACAACTACTCGACTCCGCGCTATGACCAAGGTGCCGCGAAGCTCGCGTGGGATCGGACGACAGAGTTCTTTAAGAAGACTTTGAATTAAGCTGTCCACAGGCCGCGAGAATGTCATGCCCCTTCGTGAAGCGCACCAGCGAGGGCACATCGAAAAGATCGAGCCAGGCCTTGAAGGCGTCCACTCCCTCACGCGTCGGGCGTTCATACTTCGCCCCCGGAAACGGATTGAAGGGAATGATATTCACGAACGCGCGCTTGCCCTGAAGTCTCTCGCCCAGCTGGCGCGCATCCACCTCAGAATCATTGAAGCCCTTCGCCAGAAGATATTCGTAGATCACGAAGCTCTTCTTCTTTTTAGGAATCTGATCAATCGCTTCGAGAACTTTCTCCACCGGATACTTCACGTTGATGGGAATGAGTTCGCTGCGTTTCGCGGAATCCATCGAATGCAGAGAAAGGGCGATGTTCACACCGGGCATCTCGTCTTTCCAGCGCACCAGCCCTGGTAAATACCCGGCCGTCGAAACCGTGATCTTATCGGCGGCATAACACAGTCCGTGCTGGGTGATGAAAATCTCAATCGCCTTACGGACGGAATCAAAATTATGCAGCGGTTCCCCCTGCCCCATGAACACCATGGTGGAGATGCGATCGTCTTCCGGGCGATTCTCCGTGAGCCATTTCTGTGCGGCCAGCAGCTGGCCCACAATCTCGTGCGTGCCGAGGTGGCGCTCAAGACCCTGTAGGCCTGTGTGACAGAAGCTGCACTTCATGGCACAGCCCACCTGCGACGAAAGGCAAATGCCGTACTTTTTGCTCGATGGGATCAAGACCGTCTCGATCTTGCGCCCGTCGTGCAGCTTGAAAAGAAATTTCACCGTCCGATCGTCGGACTCCTGGATGGTATCAATCTCCGGAAGATCAAAACTCAAGTTCTCCGCGACGAATTTCTGCGAGGCCTTGGCAAAGTCCTCAGTGCAGGAATCAAACTGGCGCAGCTTGTAGTGCCAATTGAACAGCAGCGTGGCCCCTGACACAGAAAGCTCCTGGGCCCCGAGCAGCTCTTTTAATTCTTCTAGCGTGTATTGATAGAACGAGGTTTTCAGACGGGCTTCTCCGTTCGGCCATCAGGATAGCGCGCGAACCGCTCCGTGCCGGGGCCATGGATCATGTCTTCGCGCTTCCATTTCCAGCCGCCGAACTGGGTCTTTTGGTAATCGCTGAAGGTCTGCACGATCTCTTCGCGCGTGTTCATCACAAAGGGCCCGTGCTGCACCACCGGCTCGCCAATCGGCTTCGCTTCCAGGACGAGGAACTCCAGTGTCCCGCTCGCCTTCACACTCAACGCCACATTCGGCTCGACCATGACGGCACGTTTACCTTGAATGCCTTCGCCGTTCACCGTGGCACCGTTGCCTTCAAAGAAATAGAGACTGCGGTTCACGTTCGCTTTCGCAGCGAACTTAAACTCTCCACCGGCCTGCAGTTTCACCAACAAGATATTCACGTTATTGGCAGGATCAGCGGCCCAGGAATTTTTCGGGGCCTCGAAGTAGCGCTTGCCTTCGAACTCACCGCTCACGAGCGTGACTTCGCACTTATCATCTTTGATGCGCGGAATTTTCTCCGACCACAGCATCTTGAAATCGGCCGAAACCATCTTGTTTTTCTTCGGCAAGTTCAGCCAGATCTGAAAGAGCTCCAACGTGTTTTCTTTATCGGTGTGCAAGAGCGGGAACATCTCGGAGTGCTGCACACCCGAGCCCGCCGTCATCCACTGCACGTCCCCCTCTCCATAGCGGCCAGCAGCGCCTAACGAGTCCGCATGATCGGCATAACCGCGACGAACGATGGTGATGGTTTCAAATCCGCGGTGCGGATGCACAGGAAAGCCGGGGATCTCGGCACCGTGATAAATGCGGAAGCCATCCCTCTCCACGAAATCCGAACCCATCTCACGGCCTGAGAAGTGCTTCGCCTCAAGACCTAGATTCTTATTGCCCGCCGGATAGCGATCCAAGTGATGAGCACAAAAAAGAAACGGTTCTTGCGTAGGCCAATGGAGATCAATGGGCGTGGTGCTTTTAATCATAGAAGAAGGCCTCAGTGCTGGATTAAGAATGCTTCTCGCCCAAGAGGCAAAAGGAAGGAGCCCGAAAAGTGTGAGAAGGTTGCGGCGGTTCATGCTAGTTACTCTTTTTAATTTTTTTTAGAAAATCTTCGAAGGCCATTTCTGCCCCTTCGTTCTTGCACCACTGCTTTACCGCTTCAATTTTAACCGGATGTTTTTGCGCGACCAGCACGGCTTGGTCCAAGCACTCGCGTGCATTAAAATGAATGTAACTTGCGAGACGATCTTTCACACAATCTGTCGGGGATAAAATCTTGATCAACACATTGTCAGACTTTACTTCCATGGGCTCGATTTTATTGTCTTCACCGATTTCAAGAAAACTCGACGGGAATTCGATGTGGAGGTGTTTACAGTCGGGATGTATGTAATGTCGTCCACTGCCGCGCACGAAGCCGATTTCTGACATCGCCTCAGGGAGCCCTTTCACAAACATTGAAGTCAGGACAAAATCCAAATCTCCTGATTTGTAGGCTCCGTCCGAATAAATCGAAACGACAGCACCGCCAACAAGCACCGTATCGATGCCTTTGACTTTGAGGTGTGTGGCGACGTATTTCCACAAAGCTTCTTCTGTGCATGTTTTTAAGTTAATTTTCATTTGTTTGCCTTAAGAACTGGCTTGCCTCGGCGCCGCGGTCTTCTACGAGTACTAAACATCCTCTCCCGCTCATCTAATGGAATGGCTTCATAGAAAATCTCCAGGAGTTCTTTTATCTTCTTCACGACCCCAAGCTTCGGGTTGAATTCATAAATGCGAGTGGTTCCGAGACGCTTACTCACCAAGAGCCCTGCAACCTCAAACTTATCGAGTTGCTTTTGCACTTGGCTCAGAGCAATTCCTTGATCCCTCGCTAAACCATTCGGGTAGGCTTCTCCATAGTGAAAAAGATAGAGCATAACTTGCGCGGCGGTTTTATTGCCAAAAAGAACTTCAATCATAGCTAGACTATATACCTACTTTGTAGGTTGATCAACCTATAAAGTAGGTTAAGCGGTTTTACATTTGTACATCCACAACCTGCAACTGTAAGGCCCATCAAGACGGACCTTAAATATCGAGAACTATGACCCTTCAGCGCTTGTAAAAGAAATTTGTCACTATCCGCCCAGACATTTTATCCACTAAACTGTTGGCATGGAACCGAACTTCTGGCTCGAGCGCTGGCAAACAAATCAGATCGGCTTTCACCTGCCGGCCGCCAATCCCATGTTGGTGAAACATTTCAAGTCCCTCGCCCTCCCATCTGGAAGCCGCGTCTTCCTTCCCCTCTGCGGCAAGACTCTCGACATCGCCTGGCTCCTCTCCCAGGGCCACCGCGTGGTGGGCGCAGAGCTCGCAGAACTGGCGATCGTCCAACTCTTCGAGGAACTCGCTGTTTCTCCGACGATCACGACTGCCGGCGATCTCAAGCGCTACAGTGCTCACAACCTCGACATGTTCGTCGGTGATGTGTTTCATCTCACGGCGCAGATGCTAGGGACGGTTCATGCGGTTTTCGACCGAGCGGCGCTCGTGGCGCTCCCGGAAGATATCCGCTTCAGGTACAGTAAGCATCTCCTTAGCATCTCAAAAAATGCTCCCCAACTTCTGATAACTTTTGTTTATGACCAAAGCCTCGTGGCAGGCCCTCCGTTTTCCATCACGAATGCTGAGGTCGAAAGACACTATGGCAAGTGCATACTGCTAGAAGACAGTCAGATCTCAGGGGGATTTAAAGGGCAATGGCCCGCAAGAGAATGTGTTTGAATGACAATTTCCTGACGCTTTATTCGATGTCAGAAAGTTTTAAACCATAGTTTCTGACGAACCCACCCTCATCTCGCACAATCACTCCTCACACACACAACGAGAGGATCTCACCGTGCAAACCAGAAAATTGAGCGACCTGAAGGCGACCAACCCTTACCTGCGCATGGGGACGGACGTCTCTGACCTGGAAAAATCTATCAAAACCGTGGGCCTCATCGCCCCGCTCGTCATCTCCACCGACAACGTCATTCTGGCGGGCGCGCGTCGCTACCAAGCACTCCTCAACTTAGGCTTTAGCGAAGCCGCTGTGACGGTGATCGACCGTGGGCCGCTGGAAAAAGAGCTCGTCTCCATCGATGAAAATCTGGTGCGCAAGGATCTCTCGAAGATGGAGATCGAATCCCATCTTCGCCGCGCGCGAGCGATCTACTTGGAACTCAATCCTGCCGTCGAGACTCCAAAAACCGACGATGCTCCGGAAGTTGAAGTGCTGCCGGCCGAAGGCTTCCTCAATATGGTGTCGGAGAAAACCGGACTTTCACCGAAGCAAATCCACGAAGCCATCAAGCGCGACGAAATGTCGTCGCCCATCGTGAAAGAGGCCCGCAAGAACGGCGAGCTGAGCCTTTCGCAAACCAACGAGCTCGTGAAGCTAAGTCAGAAAGACCAGTTGCACGCGATTGAGCACGCCAAGGAGCTGCCGGTCCGGGACCTGAAAAAGTTCGTGAAGATTGCGAATAAAGAAGGCGTTGAGAAGGCCATGCAGGCGACACCCGCAGAACCTTTCAGCAGAGAATATCTTGAGATCAATGCGGGCCTTAAAAAGCTCTTAAAGAAATTTAAGCAGCTCGAACTCGAGGGCATCGAAACGGAAGACTTTCCGGAAGAGACGCAGAAACTTCTCAGTGAACTCCTCTTGGTTTCGAATACTTCTGGTATGGACGGCACCAATGAAGATTTTACCCAACGAGCGGCCAGATCCTAGTGGACTATGATCTAAGGGGTCCATGAAAATTCTGAGTGCTTTGCTGCTGACTCTGGTGACTCTGAGCTCGTTTGCCGGCAACCCGTATCCGCGTGTGCCGAACCTTTCGCTCACGCCGGGTGCCCTCTGCACTACACCCATCAGCTATCGCTATCCTGAACAAATCCCCTACTGCGAACGCGACGTCGACTCCTGGACCAAGGAACTCGTTTTCATTAAGTATCGCGAGCTGGGCTTTAGCTTAAGCGGCGAGCGCAGCCGCTACAAGGTCGACCACTTCATTCCGTTGTGCGCCGGTGGCAGCAACGACCTCGAGAACCTCTGGCCGCAGTATGACACTATCAGTGTATTGACCGATCCGCTGGAGCCCTTGGGCTGCACTGTCCTTTCCAAAGGCAAGATCACGCAGAAAGCGCTGGTCGACCTCGTCATGAAAGCGAAGCTTGATCCGAAAGAAGTGCCGCGCGCACTGCAGATCCTGCGTCGGTTAAACCAATAAAAATGGCCCCCGAAGGGGCCATCCAAAGCTATTTTTTAGCTTTATCACCTTGGCGCTGGCGATCCTTGTCCTGGTCTTTTTGTTTCTGACCTTGCTGACCTTGTTGACCCTTTTGGCCTTGTCCCATTCTATCTGCACTTCCGCTTTGTCCTTGCTGAGCCATAAGTTCTCCTTGTTCTCTATCCATTATTGGACAGTACGAAACGATGCTAGCTCTTTCGAATCCATCTGAAGTTTTGTGAAAGTGAAGGGATGTTGCAGAAAACTCCACGGCTTTAGTGTAAAAAATACACGTTGCAGGCCCCTTGCAACACTTGTTGCAAAAGTTCATTGAACGGTTTCTGGAATGCCCGTAAAGTGGGCCCATGAGCACCGAAACGAACTACTACCTAAAGACGCTGAGAAGCGATTTTGAGACACGCCAAGCGCGTCGTCCGGACTTCTCTCTGCGTGCCTACGCCCGCTACCTCGGCGTAGAAGCGGCGTCGCTATCGGGCGTGCTGAAGGGCACTCGTCGCCTGTCCAAAACCAGCGTGACTAAGGTCGCCGAGCGCTTGAACCTCTCGCCCAATGAGCGCGAGACCTTTATTAAGAGTAACGGCAGCGCGGTGGCGCCGACGGTCGCTCCCGTGAAGCGCTTCAAGCTCGATGAAGAAACCCACTTCCGTCTTATTTCGGAATGGGAGCACTACGCGATCCTGAGCTTGATGGAGACGCCGGACTTCCAATCAAAGACGAGCTGGATCTCCCAGCGCTTAGGGATCACCGTCCTGCGCGCCCAGATCTGTCTCGAGAACTTGCTCGAGGCCCGCCTCATCGTCGCCGACGGTGCTGGCTTCAAGACCACGAAACAGCAATTGGCGACCACAGAAGACGTGCCCTCTGCCGCCTTGAAGAAGGCCCGCGAACAGGACCTCGAACTCGCCATGGCCGCCATCGACGACGTCGCCGTGGAGCTGCGCGATCTGAGCTCTTGCACCATGACCGCCGACCCCGCTGATCTTCCTGAAATGAAAAAAATGATCCGCGAGTTTCGCCAACGCTTCATGAGTGAAGCGGAGAAGAAACCCGGCCAAGAAGTTTACAAATTATCCATCCAACTGATCCCGTTAACAAAATAAGAGGTTTTTATGAAACTCGTCACACTCGCTTTGGTTCTCAGCTTCTCAAACGTCTACGCTCGCGGCGGCGACAGCGGCAACGGCGGCGGCGGCATCGTTTGCTTGAACGCCAACGGTGAACGCACCGTGAAGTTGCTCGACCTCCGTGAAGCCGAGAAGAATCCGGCCTTGACCATCACTCGCAGCAACAAGCCATGGGGCGTGCAGCTCGAGGCAGCTTTGCAGAAATACAGTGCGGTGAACGCGGACTACGTGAAGCTCATGCGTGCGGAACTTAAGTACATGGCGGCCAACACCATCATGGAAGACGCTTTGCGCTTGCCACCACCGAACGATACCCGCATCACGGACTTGAACGAGCCCCGTAACTGCTTCTTAGAAGGTGTGGCAAACTACGACGACGTCACCGGCAAACTCAGCATCGACGCGGAGCTTGAAGCTCTTATGTCAGAAACCGATCGCGCGGCCTTGCGCTTCCATGAGGCGTGGTACCGCGTGCAACGCGTGAACATGAGCCCGACGGATAACTCCCTTGTCGCTCGCAAGGTGACCGGCACTGTCTTCGCGCAAGAACCTCTCAAAGTGATTCCGGTCAACCAAGGCGCAGAAAACGCCGTGTCGACCTGCACTTCTGAAGATGCTAAGTACTCTTTCCATATCATTCCGATGGATGGCCAAGTCGAACTCCTCTTCACGCGTGTGAACGGCATCAACCTCGGTGAGAGAACCGCCGTGATCGTCAGCAATACAACACGCAGCTTAGACGGAGACATGCTGGGCTCTCTCTCGGAAGGCCTCAAGTCCGTGACCCGCGAATCATCAAAGGCCGAACGTAAAAATCGCGCCGGCAGCGGGCTGGACGTCCTCGCGCAGAACAGTGTGTACGTGAATGCCAAAGCGAGCTTGAGCGCGCCCCTGCATCTCTTCATCGCGTCGAGCGATATCATCTCGAACCAAGGTGCTGCGCACATGGAGAAGTTCACTCGTGTGGGTCACAGCGGAAGCGAATACGTGTGGAGCTGGAAAGTGAAGAAGCCGACTGTATATGAAAACGTCGGGAACACCATCGCTTTGAAAATCGGTTCGGCGAACGTCGCAGCGAACGCGCACTACAGCACCGAGTTCAACAGCCGCTTTACTTGTAAGTAGGTTTGAGGCGGATCTGCACCGGACCGCGGAACGTGTTCGGATCCACCACCTTTCCGTTCTGCAGCAACTGGACCTTGCCCTCGTGAGCTAAGAGTCGTGCGCTTCGGCGCACGTGCTCTAAGAGGGCCTTGTCCTCGCCCACCACATCAGTTTGTTCAATGAGAGCTTTGGACTTCAAGAGCTCAAGGATCTTCTCCCGAAAATCGTACTTATTTTTATTCCGGCGACATTCGTCGCTGCAGTACTTGATCTCCGCCCAGTTCTTCTCCCACTTTTTGCGGTAGGTAATGAGGCGGCCACAGCTGGCACAGATCTTGTCGGGTTCTTGCATAGTTTTATTTTAGCTTGCGCCATGAGATAGATGTCTAATGAATATCCTTAGACGCCTGCACCACCGCCCGCCCTACCTCTTGATCAACGACGTGCTCGAGCACTCCTCCGAGCGCTTAAGTGCCGTCAACTTCCCGACCGGCGACGAGTTCTACCTTAAGGGCCACTTTCCCGGCACACCCGTTGTCCCCGGGGCGATGATGCAAGAAATGACCACCCAAGCGGCAGGCCTTTTGATCACCGAGCACCATTCACCCGTGGCCGACTACGATTCTCAGACCACCAAGGGCTGGGCCCTCGGCGTCTTGCGGGCCGTGCACAACGCCAAGTACAAAACCTTCGCGCGCCCCGGGGATCGTTTGGTCATCAAGGTCGAACTGATCGATCATGTGGATGCGGTGTTTCGCTTCAAAGGAAAGATCGAAGTCGAGGGCACGACCATCATGTTTAACGAGTTTAGCCTCGTGAACATCGAGGAAGAGAAGCTTAAGGGGCGATAGTCCTAAGGAATCCTCGCGCCCCCCACGATAAGTTGAAGATGATTCTCAGAGTATCCGCCCTACTTACTCTTCTTTTTGTAACCGCCCAGGCCCAGGCGATCGAGCTGCCGTGCCAGGACTCGCTGTCTGTCGTGGACACCGAGCTGGCTGAAACGTTTGCCAGCGCGATTCAAGACTCGAAGATGTGCTTTGATCCCAAGGACTACAAGACCAACAAGGCCCTGCTGGAAGACTACAAGCTGCTCGATACCTTGGGTGCGTTTGATGAAGACAGTTGCCTCAAGGCGCAGCGCCCGCCGGAGCTCGAATCACTCATCACAAAATTCATCGAAGCGAACCTCGAGTTTCAAAAGCTCTCCATGGTCGCCACGGTGGATCCGGAAACCAACAGCGTGAGTGTCATCTACACCAACAGCACGGACGCGGGCTTTCGCCAGAACGCTCTCACCACCCGCGACACCCTGCAGATCGCCGGCGGCACCATCGGTGGCATCGTCATCGGCGCGGTCCTCTCGGAGCGGCTCTACCCCGGCGAGGCCGACAAGCGCAAGCACTGGATCTACGGCGCAGCCATCACCGGCATCACCAGTGGTGTGACCTACTTCGTGCTCGAGAAGACAACACTTCTCGATGGTCTGAATCTGAGCCGCCAAGCGAAGAAAAACATCATCACCTACTCCGGCCCTCTCATGAGCCTCATCGTCGGCGTCGCCAAAGAGCTCCTCTACGACAAGAGACGACCCAACAATCACACTGTCGACGGCAACGACGCCGCGGCGACTGCGCTTGGGGGCGGTGCCCTCACTCCGCTGGTGATTAATTTCGTATTCTAGCCTTTGTGACGAGCTTTCTGCCGACATATCTCAGAACACTGTACATGATCACTTTTCCAGTCCTCCTTGAAAGTGGTGTTGTAGGAGGTGTGCTGTTCTCTGCAAGATCTAAGGCAAACCAAAAGCTTTCCGAAGGACTTCATTCATCAGCTCTGAGCAAGAGACTTTATGCTTCTTTGCGATTTTTCGAATAGTAGCCAATAGATCGCCATCCAAGCGTAAAGACACCTTTTTTTTGGCTGGCTTCTTGAGACAAGAGAGTACAGATAAATCGACTTTCGGTATCTGACCGATGAAATCTCTAACTACTTTGCATTTTGGATTTGGGCATAGATACTCCATCATCGGAGCACCAGTCTGCTGATTCTTGCCGGGAATTATAAAGCTCTCGGTCCTCCGCATTTGCTGATCCATGAATGTTGAGCAGTAGGGACATCTCATTAAGCGAGTATGTTCATTTCTTCGCTTCAGTTCAAGTGCTTAAAGGTATGCGGTACCTTTATGCACTCATCTTGTGAAGGACACCCATAATCTTGAAAATATTTTCCGACGACGTCTTATGCTTCTTGTCTTTGAAATTATAAATCGAGCGCTCAGGTATCTTCGTAAGATTTGCGAGTTTCCGCTTCCCTATGTGATTAATATAAACCACAAGAAGATCCATAAAGGCTTCGTGTTCTCCCGTTTCAAAAAACTCGGTCAAATACTGACGAATCTTCCTAGGGTCATCGAGGTCAATGCTCGACTTGTAAGGGAGACACCCCTCAAGGTTTGCCTTTTTTACTTTTATGAGCTTCATTTTTGAGACACTTAAAGTCTTGTGCTCACTCAACTTTGCCTTCGTTTTTTTCATGTATTCTTCTCCGCGCAATTTTTTTAGCCAGATTGATATCTTTTGGCTGTGAGTTTTTGTTTCCACCTATAAGCAAGAGCATTACGCGCCCTTCTGCGTCTACGAAGATCGAGAAGTAAACTCGGAGTCCACTCCTCCACTTAAATTCATATAATCCAAGTTCTCTCGCAAGCGGCCTTATCCCTATCAATAAGCCCAAGGTTCGATACCGATTGATCCGGGATTCAACAATACGCCGCTGCTGCTCACTTAATTGTTCAAACCATGCGTTGTATTCGAGACATCGCTCAACTCTATCTGTCACTTGCCCTCCCCCAGTATGCCATATTTGGCATGCACACTCAAGATGTCTTGAGCGAGGGGTATCAGCAGTAACGGTGCCAGCTAGTAATCGTACAAAGGACTTGAAATTACATATCTAAGGATAGATCAGTAGAAAAAAATTACGGTCATCCGGAGGAATTATTTCAAACGTGCCAAAAGATCTTGTAGTTCATCGGCTGTAAGATTTGAAACCTTGTAATTCGCAATCTCTGTAGCACGCGACTTCGACACGCCTAATTTTTTAGCAAGGGCTGAGACTGTAATACGATGCTCATTAACATACTGAACAAAATGCCTGCATAGAGACATCTTCAATCTCTCCTCATCGCTAAGCTCATCCTTGTTCTTTATGTGAGTCAGATGCTTCTGATTCTTATGCGCCCACTTGATGATCTTTAAAACGTCGTTATTGTCCATAAAGCGAGTATTACGATTTCCGAACCACTCCTCAAGCGCAAAAAGGTGCCAGGTTAGCGATTAAGACCTTAAATTATTCCTCTTCTAGCTCGATTCCCTGGATCTCCGGAAGTATCAGCTTCGTATCCGTGTCAGAAAGCGCCTCAATGGATTTCAACTTCCGACGGATCATTTTGGTTCTAGTACCAACAAGCTGATCTAAGTCATCCATACCCGTCTGAAGATTCTTCTGCACCTTCTCAATCAGACCGCCAAACTTCTCAAATTCCGTCTTGACCCCTCCGAGCACCTTCCAAACCTCGGAACTACTCTTTTGAATCGCCAAGGTTTTAAAGCCCATCTGAAGGCTATTTAATATCGCAGCCAAGGTGGTTGGCCCTGTGACGATGATCTTATAGTTACGTTGCAGATCATCCAGCAACGCCGACTTTCGAACGACTTCCGCATAGATTCCCTCAAACGGTAGGAACATAATGGCAAAGTCTGTGGTGTATGGTGGATCGATATATTTCTCTGAGATATCTTTAGCCATCTTCTTAACGGCGACCTCAAGAGCCTTGTGAGCGATCTCAATCTGTGCGGGGTCACCAACATCATGCGCCAGGAGCAGCTGCTCATAGTAGTCTTTGGGGAATTTGGCATCAATCGGAAGCCACACTTGCTCAAGGCCTTCTTCTTTTCCAGGTAGTCGAATGTGGAGTCCTCCCCGGTTAAACAGACACTTCCGGGTTCTTAAAAATCTCTTCTCGGTACTCAACTGGCGATCGCATTCCCAATCCTGAGTGCGGATGGCAGTTGTTATAATCAGCAAACCAAATTGGCAAGTTTCGCACCACTGCTTCGGCCGTCCACACTTCACTCGTGTACACGTAATCACGCTTAAAGAGCTTCACGAAGGCCTCGGCCATGCCGTTTGACTCTGGTGAGTAGGATGGTGTGGTCACCACATCTAATCCCCAAGACTCACCGTACTCACAAGTCTGCTTGCAGATAAACTGCGGGCCTCGATCACTTAGCCACTGAATCGTGTGCGGAACTTTTTCAACGAACTCACCAAATCGCTGGGTCACTGTCTTGTCCATAAGATCGATAATGTCGTGATGGAAGAGTGCACGCTTTTGCGCCACAAATCCCATGATCTCGCGATCGTGGCAATCAAGACTGAACGCCACGAAGACCTTTTCTCCATTCCAGCAACGGATCTCAAAAATATCCGTGCACCAACGCACATTAGATTTCATCGTCATCACTTTACCTAAATGAGGTTTCTTCTGCTTGAGCGGATGCTTCTCAAGCATGAGTCCATTCATACGCATCACTCGCAGGACGCGTTTTTGATTCCAGCGAGGCAAATCATCTTTCCTTCGCTTGCGATTGATCAAACTCGTTACACGCTGGTATCCATAAGTCGCACGAACTTTAGTTTCTTCTAGTACACTTTTTAGAACTTCAGAGTCTTCTTTCATTTTGTATCTCTTGGGACGTGGAGTTCTATGGGCATATTGATTCGCCCTGGAGATTCCCAGTACCTTGCAGAGCCTTTTAATTTTATAAGAAGATCTCTTGATCAGCTCGCGCCCTATATCCACTTTTTTTTAGCGGCGATATCCACAGCATCTTTGAGGATGTCTCGATCGAGCGTCATGTTCGCCAGCGACTTACGAAGGCGATTGTTCTCATCGATGAGTTTGCGGTATTCAGCAGCAGGAACGCCATCAGCTTCGTTGCTACGAGATTTGCTTGTGGGTTCAGTGCTTCGTTCAAGGGCGCTTGCAAATCAAGCCTACGCCATTTCAGGACAAGCTGGATGCGCAGTCCGTACTTGCGTGCCACTTCAGCAGGAGAGACTCCTCGCCGAATTTCCGACAAAATTATTTCTTTTTGTTCTTTGGTGGCTTTCAGTCTTCCATCGGCCTTGTGCTCAAATTCCATAACTCCTCCTAATAATCAGATTATAGAGGTGTCTGCTTTAAATTGGGAGGACTCCAACTTTGAATCTGACAGACAAAAGATTTACACACTGCTTGATTATCATCCGACAGAAAATCTAAACAGCATCTACCCTACCACAAATCGCCGCCACCTGTGAATTCAGCCTGGAACCCAGGCCTTAAGGAGTGCTAGAACTTCATCTAGAACTTAATTTAATTTTATTGGAAATAAATTACGAAACCAAAGCCATGCCTTACTGCGATTTGTTTCCTAACCTTTTACTCGCTTAGTGGCTTTTCCTGCATACCGCCAAACTGCAAAACGATAGGTTCCCATTCCACCATCAGATCTTTCTGAATCAGTACCCTTTTCAAAAGAGGCATTAAATATGATGTCGCAATTCATAAATGCCGCATCAGTTTTTAGTACGAATTCTGCTTCGTCACGATCTCTATACCAATCCGTCTTTAAGGATATGGGTGTAACTAATGAATCACTAGGGATTCGTCCTTTATATGTCTTAGAAAAAATTTCAACATTTTCTGCAGCTTTTACAGCTTTTTTATACAAGGACATTACTGGCTTTGCTTTAGAATCCCAACAATCTGAACAATAATGCACAACCTTTATCGGCTTCTTCGTCAGGTATTCAAAATCTGGTATTTTTAAACAACTATGGCAGTAAGTTCCATGGCAAATGCCACACTCTTTTCTCCATATCAATCTAATAATACTAAAACCCCTACCGCAGTCTGGACAATTTGCTAATTTTCCCATTTAAAAATTTTAGCTATTGTTGCCTCCGTCTGCAATAATTTAATCCTTAGCCTATCGGTGTTGAATAGTCATAAAGAGCAAATGCATCAAAGACATACTAAACCATTTTTTTGCCACAGCCCTAAAGTCTTAGGGACTTGAAACCCTTTTATCTTTCTAGTTTTTAACTATTATTTTCTGCAGGGTTTCTTCTTAAAGCTGTTATGAACATTTGGGCTTTATATTAAAGTTGCGATACTTGGAATATCAATCCAATGGGAATTATTGTAGCTGTTTTGTAATTCAAGAATAAGGAGATGATAAATGACATTCGAGGTTAGCAATGAAAACTTAGCTCTTTTGGGCGTGTCTGTGCATCATCCTGTTAAAATCTTAGATACCACAGGAAGGTATACCCTTGGATCTGGAGCAATCATTTGGGTTGTGAGCCTAATTGAAAATGGTACTTTTTATGGATATGAGATTATTAGAACAGAACAGAACCAGAAATTGATGACCGTAAAGAGCTACAACTCTAAAATGCTTGAAGGTTTTAAAATTGACGAAGACTCTATTCAGAAAAAACTTTAAAGTTATTTGAAAAAGACTGCACAAGTTTTAACAAGAGAAGACAGCGTTTTACCTACACACGCTGGGAAAAGTGGTACCTTTTTCCAACTTTCAGGATCAACTTATTCAATCTCATAAAAGTAACGCACACCTTTCCGACCTTTTATGGCTTTACTCATTCGAGTAGTATCTTTTCTTAGATATGAAAAAATTAAAAAAGAAGAACTCTGATCCATTAGCAGGCGATCTATCGCATCTCTTCGATCGCAAGGATTGGAAACGTATTCGCTACAAATTGAAACCTAAGAAAAAGAAAATCAGCTAAATAGCCTCAACCCCACCCCAAATCGCCGCCACCTGCGCCTTAATGCAAATCTCCGGCGTGGCCTTCGGACTGTCGGGATAAACCTCTGTGGTCGTCACATACTTGGCATCCGTGACACCGCCACACAAATGAAGCTTGCGTTTGTCGTAGTTGATCACACCTTCCTGCTCAAGCGGCTCGCCGATGATGTTGCCGTTGGCATCCGGAGGTGCAATGTGAGTCACCTTCCTTACAGCATCGATAATGGCCTTCTGAAATTCCGGCGCGGGACGTGCGGTATCGCCCACAACATAGAAGCCATCAGGAATCTCTGAGAACTCATCTTCTTTGCCATCACGACTCGCCTTCGCCGGACGAAAGATCGTGTTGTCGGTGTCGGTGGTTTCGTGCAGATCAAAGTGCGCCAAGATGCTGGCCTTATAAGGTTCAAGCGCACGCAAGAAATACGCACTCTCCTCCGCCGGACTATTCGCATGAAACGAGCGATTCGGATCGATCGCCAAATTATTCCAGCGATTGATGGTCTCATAGGCCCACGGACTGATGCAGGGAAAGCACAGAAAATTAAACTGCGAAAACTTGTGGGCCTCGTCTTTCATAAACGCCAGCGCCCCGTGCACGCCACTTGTCTCATACCCATGCACACCGCCGGTGATCAGGATCGTCGGCTTCTTCGCATCAAAATTGGGCGATTTAAGATAGCACAGTGGATAGTGGGACGGATTGATCGTGAGGGCGCCGTAGTTCACGACTTCAAAAGTCGACTTGAGAACTTCGATCTTGGTCAGCACCTCATCCGCATAGGAGCGCTGTATTTTTTGCTCTTTAAACCAAGCCGTTTTTTCTGCGGGGCCCCAGGGAGATTTCATAGTGAGTCCTTTTGGGAATTAGTTTACTCGCGGATAGGAAAAATGTCTTAGCTTTGCGTTGTGGTGCTCGTGGATTCAGTGACTTCTGCTTTTTAGGCTCGGTGTGAGCTTTGCAGAGTGGGGTTCATGAAAAAGAACCACTCCACCATCCCCACCGGATACATCCAACTCCTCAATCAAATCAAACTAGATGCCCGTAAAGCTCAATCCAGGGCAGCGCAGAAAGTTAACCATGAGTTGGTTACACTTTATTGGTCTATCGGCAAAAGCCTCGATAAGCGTATTCAGGAGGAGAACTGGGGCTCCGCGGTCATAGCGACACTCGCGAGGGATCTCCAGGCTGAGTTCAGTGGATCCCTGGGGTTCTCCAAATCAAACCTCTACCTCATGGTCAATTTCTACCGAACTACTCAGCAAAATCCAATTTTCCGGCCACTGGCCGGAAAATTGAGCTGGTCGCATATAACAATTCTCTTAGCCGAGTTTCATGATCACACTCCACAACTCAACTTCTATGCGAAAAAGTCTGTGGAGCAAGGCTGGTCAGTTCGTATTCTTCAGCATCAGATTGAATTCAAGAGCTTCGAACGAACTGAGAAAGCACAGCATAACTTCAACCCGGCACTTTCTTGCAATCTAGGTTCTGCAGTTAAGGATGAGTACATTTTTGATTTCCTTTCATTAACTGAAGAATTCAGTGAACATGAACTTGAACAGGCGCTCATTAAGAAAATTAACTCATTCTTGAGCGAGATGGGTGGCGTGTTCACCTACGTTGGAAACCAGTATCGCCTGACCGTCGACGGCGACGACTTTTTCATAGATGTCTTATTGTTCCACAGACGGCTTCGCTGCTTAGTAGCAATTGAACTCAAAATCGGTGATTTCAAACCCGAGTATGCAGGAAAGATGCAATTTTACCTTGCTGCCTTAGATGATCTTGTAAAACAGCCGGACGAAGCGCCTTCGATTGGAATCATCTTGTGTAAGTCTAAGAAGCGCACCATCGTTGAATATGCTCTTAAAACCGCAACTCTGCCGATGGCCGTGGCGACATACAAAGTCTCTACCCATCTTCCCGAAGAACTTAGAAAAGAGCTCCCAAGTCAAAAGCAGATGGAATCCCTGTTCGAACTTGAAGATTCAATTTTCCCATCACCGGCGGGAAAATTATAACTCATCGAAAATAATCATCTTTTCCTGGATTTAATCCTATTTATACAATACAACCAAATGACTTACACCCAAGCAGAAATTCGCGATTTTTGCTCTCGCCTCTCCTCTCTAGGCGGCAGCTTGGGATTTGAAAAATCTTCCGCCAATCAATACATCGATATCGAAGAGTTCTTTTTACGATTTGTAATTTTCCAGACACTGTCTGGAAAATTACAAATCATTGAAAACAATGACTTTCTTGCGACTTGCATAGTATTTATATAATATACACAAATGACTTACACCAAAGCAGAAATTCGCGAATTTGGCTCTCGCCTCTCTTCACTAGGCGGAAGATTGGGATATGAAAAATCTCCCGCCAATAAATACATCGATATTGAAGAGTTTTTTTTGGACGCTACACGTTTCGTCTTTGCAGATATTCGACTCGCTAGATGCATCGAGCATTGGATCAGGACTTATGGATTCCTCATCGGGCCAAGCAAACTCAAGCGACTCATTGAAAAAGAAAACTATACATATGACCCGGCCGCTCTTGGTGTGTTTTTGGTCTTGATCGTTAACAACGAAAAGCAGCTAAATCTCAAGTCTCTTCAGAAATTCTGCAAAAAGAAAGAATCGCTTACTCATCGTGCCCCATCTAAGGTGAAAGTTCGGCCTGCAGACTTTGATCCGATCTGGTTGAGGTTTAATATTGCCACCTCTACCTTTTTCGATGAAACAAAGAGGAACCTACTGAGCTTCGACTACGCCTTGAAGCATTCCCCGGAACTGAAGTATCGCATAGAGACCGATGACATTATGGGCTCGGATTACAAAGCCTATCTCCTGCGCGAAGGCCGAGGAAAAAGCTTAAATCATATTAGCAAAAAAATTCACGCCTACTACTCCAACCTACACAAGCTCTATACGCGCTTCGAGAAGTTCGGAATTCATTCAGCGCTAGAAAAGAAAATCTAACCTGGCACCTTTTCGACAACTACTTATCAATCTTTCGATTGATGATCTCACCACACTTCAACAAATACTCGGCTAAAGCGACATTCTTTTTTAGAATGCTGGGGCTCACTTCAATTTCCATTTCTTCATGAGCAAATTTACAAAGCTGGTCAAAGTTCCTTGTCTTTTGAAGATAACTTTTGATTCATTTATAAAGGATAAAGCACTTGAGAGCTTAAAAGAAACTACAGACCTACCTGCGCACCTTTTTGCAACGAAAACGGCCCCCCGAAGAAGCCCGCTTTTTGAAAAACTTCATGAAACTTTCGTTCCTCTTTGTTTTTCATATAATCATCTTAACCCTAATCAGCTTTTCGATCTTCACGCGTCCGTGTGAGTTTCGTGCATAAATCTGCACACACAACCCAACGCTCTCTCTCCTAAGATAGCCACCAACCCGGAGGCCTCATGACTACATTTTGGTTACTCGGAATCGGATTCGCTCTCACACTCTCTTTCGCGGCCATCGCTGAAACCAAACTCAGCGTCATGGGAAGCGTCAACTACAGCAGTCCCGAAACCGATGGCGCCGACGAGGAATCCGAAGTCGGCTACGGCGGAGGTGTGCGCGCCTTGATGGGGATCAAAGAGCAGTTTCACTTCCGCTCTGGCGCGGGCCTTGTGTCCAAGTCCTTCGGCTACGAGGGTTTTGATCTCAAATTTCTCTACCTGAACATCCCTTTGACTTTCTACTGGCAAGCTTCCAATGACATGGGCTTCTTCGGCGGCAGCGCGCTTAATGCCAAAATGGATTCCGACTGCGAGGACTGCAGGGTGGAAGACGAGAAGTCACTCGTCTGGCCTCTGCTCATTGGTTTCGATTTCAATTTCTGCGAAAAAGTTGGCATGGAACTTTCCTACGAACACGGCATCACCGAGACCGCCAAGGATGTCAAAGTTCATTCGGCCGTGGCGTCGCTGCTTTATCACTTCAAATAAGAGGGTCATATGAAAATCATCAAAACCGGATCAGTAGAGTGGGCCGGCGGACTTCAAGAAGGCAAAGGTTCAGTTTCGACCGAATCGGGCGTTCTCAAGCACACCCCGTACGGCTTCAACACGCGCTTCGAGGGCGTTGCCGGTACCAATCCTGAAGAGCTCCTCGCCGCGGCCCATGCCGCCTGTTTCACCATGGCCCTCTCAAAGATTATTGGAGAGGCCGATCTCGCTGCCACAAAACTTGAGACGAAAGCCCAAGTGACCTTAGAAAAAGTCGGCGAAGGTTTCGAGATCAATACCATCCACTTGGTGCTCACTGGCCTTGTTCCCGGCATGACGCAAGAGCTGTTTAAGGAGCTCGCGACGAAGGCAAAGCTCGGTTGTCCTGTATCAAAGCTCTTTAAAGGTGCTAAGATCTCGCTCGAGGCCATGCTGGAGAACTGAACGACGATGAAAAAATCTGTACTTGTTATTGTGATCCTAGCTCTGAGCTGGGTGCTGCTGACACAAGTTATCGCTCCCCGAATGATTAAAGACCGTCTCGTTCAAGAAGTTCCCCATCTCAAGCTGGATTCTGCGTCAGTCTCGCTCTTTGATGTCTCACGCCTCACTCTCCAGGCCATCCACATCACCTACGGTACGCGCGGTATGGCCGACATTGAGGCCTCCATTCCTTCTATTACGGTTGATGTGGATTTATTTGCGCTGATGGATGATCAGATCATCATCGAGAACTTGATCATCACGAAACCCGATGTCATCTACACCGACGGTGAAACTCCCCGTCCCCCTAAAACGCCGCCTGTCCCAGAAGATAAAGATGCGAAACCGATCCTCGTCAAGGCCGCCCACATTGATGGCGCGAGATTCGCCTACCGCCGCGTTCTCTACAAAGAAGCGTCGCTCATTACCTTGAATGACATTCAACTCCACGCCACCGTCGATGAAGAGGTGCGGGTGAAATCCAACTTCCAGTTAGAGAAGTCCGGCAACGTTCAGCTGAACTTCAATTTCCCAGTCAAACAAGAAAAACTCACTGTCGACGTGCAAGTCTTCATCAAAGACCAAAACCTCGCTGACCTTAATGTCTTTTTCAAATCAAACGATGGTGTGATCCTGCAAGGAATCATGCAAGAGGGCGACGGACGTGTGCTGGTGGATGGCGATCAAGCGAAGTCGCGGGTCAAAGCGATCTATAAAAACTTCGATGCGAAACTTGTCTCCAACGAAGACCAAGGCGGCATTGAAGTGTTCTTCACGAACATCGGTATTGCACTCACGACGAAAGATAAGAATAAGTCCAAAAAACGCGAGGAAGTCATCACCCAGCGTGAACCCAACGAATCCATCGTGCATTTCATTCTGACGGGCCTCAAAGTGGCGGCGCTGGAAGTCGCGTGGTCTGGTGATTAAAAAAAGGCTCCCGTAGGGGCCCTATTATTTTGACTTGCGCCGACTGCTCAAAAGATTCTGTAACTTTCTGGGTCGCTTCGATGAACAAGTCATACCAAGCACCGTCTTGGTAGATCGCGTACACTTCGCTGATCTCTAGCAGTACTTCGACTTCAAGTTCCTTCAAAGGATTTGTAGAGATGCGTTGGCGCTCAGCGAGGCTTATGGTCGTATTCACCTGAAGTCAAAACGTACTCTTTCCAGGCCTTCTTATTCTCTTTTTAGGTGCAAAGTTCTCTACTTTTTTAGATTTGTAACCTATAGGCAGACTTTGGCCTATAAAAACTACTGCCTACATCGATTTATTGACACAAATTAGAGGAATAACCTAAAACAGAGTACCTCAAAGGAAGCCCATGAAATTACTCTTGATTCTCACCCTGGCACTCTCCTCTTTTGCCCACGCGCAATGGGATTACCCGGTCGCCAAGAAAATCCCACAAGTCGAAACTCGTTTCGGGACACTCATCGAAGACTCCTACAAGTGGATGGAAAATTCTTCTGACCCCGATCTGTGGGATTGGATCGATCAACAAAAAGATCTCACCAGCGCAACGCTGGATGCCAACGTACACGACGCCTTCGCCGCTCGCGTGCTTGAGATAAGAAAAATTCAAAAAGAACAAAACGAGATTACTAGTGCGGCGTCAACCGTCGCCCCTCGTCCTGTCGCTCCCTGGGACGACGAAGACCTCTCGAGCTTCGGCAGAAAAGAGTCTCGCTTCATCAAGTGGGAAACGACCGAAACAGGCATGAAGTCGAACGAGGTGAAAGCCGAGAGTGCGACGTACAAGATCGAAGTCAAACCTGTCGCGAGCGGAGATCTCCTTCGTGTAGCGATCATGCAGAAGGCGGACAACAAGCTGGTGGATGTCTTGATGGTCAAGTTCTACAGCTTCATCACCTGGGCCGATGACAACAGCTTCTACTACGTCTCCGACTTGGACGAACGCATCGGGGGCGGAACCCCAGGACTCTTTAAGCACACCGTCGGCGAGATCCAGAGCGAGGACAAGCTGCTCTTCAAAGGTAAGACCTCCTCGTCGTACCTCACCTTGCATCAAGTCGGTAAAAGATTTTTTGCGGAAGTCGACGGCGTCATTAGCTCGATCCAACTTTCCAGCGGCAAAATCTCCAACAGCTTTGCGGTAAAGGGAGAGATCGTAGAGATTGTTGAAGCCCCGGAATTCGAAGCCACGGTCCTCACTTTCGGTTCTGCCAACTTTGGTCAGTTCGAAAAGCTGCGCCTCAGAGACGGTCAGCGCGCGCTCTTCGTGAAGGAACAAGACTTTGTCCTCGCGACGTCTAAGAAACTCAACGACGACGCCTCGCTCGTCATTGGCCTAAAAGACGGGTCTCACGTGGCCGGCATCTATTCGGCAGCCACTCAAAGCATGAACATGCTTCCGCTGAATGATGGAACCATCACCTTCGCAAGCTTCAAGGATGATCTCCTCAAGCTGACCCATGAAACATTCTCAACGCCGAAAAAAGTTTTTTCCTACCAACTCTCGAGCGGCAAGCTGGACGTGCTCGCAGCGCAAAGCTTCCCGATCGAAGTAGAAGCGGAGAAGGTCATCTACACCGCCACCAACGGGCAACCGGCCGCCATGTGGGTCATGAAGAAGAAAGGCCTTAAGCTCACCAGCAAAACTCCGACCATCCTCTTCGGCTACGGCGGTTTTCGTGTAGCGATCACACCAAGCTTCGGCATCTACGAATCCCTGTCCTGGATGGAAAAGGGCGGCGTGTACGTCGTGGTCACCCTTCCGGGCTCCCTGGATTACGGTGAATCTTGGTATCAGCTGGCCCGTGTCGGCGGAAGAACTCATGCCTGGGATTCCTACGCGCTGGCGGCGAAAGAACTCTATCGCCTCGGCTTCACGTCGGCTGAGCACTGCGGGATCATGGGAGCAAGCAATGGCGGGACACTCACCGCCGGGACGCTCCAGCGTCACTCAGACGTCTTCAAGGCCGCCGTTCCCATGGTCGGTGTCATGGATCTTCTGAACTTCACCCTCTTCACCGCCGGCAAATACTGGACCGACGACTACGGCCATCCGTTCAAGGAAAACGACTTCAAGGCGATGCTCCCCCTTTCTCCGTACCACAACATCGAGAAGCGCGATTATCCTGCCACCATGGTCATGACCGCCGAGTTCGACGACCGTGTGGTGCCAATGCACTCCTACAAATACCTGGCGAAGCTTCAGGAGCTCAACACCTCGGATGCCCCCGTCCTTCTCTACAACAAAGAATGGGGCGCGCACGGTCGCGCCAGTGGTTCGGCGCGCGAGAGCTCCCGCTACGTCAGCGCCTATTTCACGTTCTTTGCTCAGCAGTTAGGTCTATAGGGCACAGACTTAGTCTAAAGTTTAGGCACTAGCAGTGCCTAAACCCTAGATTTTAGGATGCCTCCCCCTCGACTTTTCCGGCACCCCGTTTGCTTCTATTCTGGCCATGATCACCTTACTTTTGACCCTCCTGAATCTTTCCACTCCTGCGTTTGCCGACTGCCAAGCGCAGCTCGAGAAGGCCATGTGCTACACCCAACCGGTGGATCACTGGGCGCTGGACTCGGAGAACATGGCGCGGAATCTGCGTCGCTTTCAAGAGCGCACCTGTCTGCCGATGCCTGCGCAAATAAAACAAACGATGATTGGAATCTACCAGAAGTACCCCCGCGAGATTCAGCAGGCCTTCTGCGAGATTAAGAAAGTCTTCATTGAAACCGGCGACGTGTCCTACGGCGCCATGGCGGATTTCTATTATGATCCGGCCACCGTCAAGGTGACACAAGGTGAATGGAACGCACGCTTCAGCGGAAAACCCACGGGCTATATCTTGAGTATCAGCGAAAAGAACCGCTTCAAGGGCGAGACCAACGGTGCGTACCTCACACGCGTGCTGCAGGCCCGCTTTGGTAACGCCGGAAATAAAGACCTGCTTCCGGTCGCCGTCGCCGATGACTCATTCGGCACGAACGGTGCGCTAGCGAAGACGATCGTGCATGAGATCGGACATATGCTCCATCGGGCGCACAAAGCAACCTCGACCTACTTCTTGCCGCTCTCCGAGGGCGCGTGGAGTAAGCTCAGCTTTAAGCTCGAGTTCGAGAGCTATCAATTGAAGCATGCTCCCGCTGGCTACGAAGAACGGATGAACTACAAGATGCTTGCGGCGGAAGATGTGAAACCGACGCTGGATCTCTTCCGAAAAACCGGCATCGCCACACTCTACGGCGGCACGAGTCCTCAAGAAGATTTCGCGGAGTTCTTCATGCTCTACTACTACGGTGACTTGAAGTGGAACATTCAAGGGCAGACTGCTTTTGATCTACCCAAAGAGATGGCGAACAACCCAGCGTTCAAGGCGAAGAAAGATCTCATTCGCAAATTCATGAGCGTACCTGCGCCGTTCAGTCTCAAGAATCGTGGGACGGTGTCGGGAGAGATCGGGCCGATGTGAGCTAGCTTTCTTTACGAACCACCGAACACTTCAGATAGATCGATCCGAAGCCCTCCACACGACAGGAAATGTCGTGGTCGTTGACGGGTTCCTCGAGCAGCCGAATGCCTTTGACCTTGGTGCCGGACTTGAGCGTGTCGCCGCCGACCTTGAGGTCCTTCACTACCCGAACCGTGTCACCGTCTTGCAGCTGGACGCCATTAGCGTCACGGAACTTAGGCCCTGCGACTGCAGCCACTTCACTCGCCGCCGCCACAAGCGCCCACTCATGGGCGCACTCGGGGCACACCCACAGTGATCCGTCTTGGTAGCCGTAAGGTGAAGTACATTTTGGGCAGTTCATCCGAGCAGCATCTCGAGATCTTCCTTCGTGAGCTTCTTCATGAAGTCCTGATCTTCGGAAACGATCGACTCGGCGAGATCTTTCTTCGTCTTCTGCAGATCGAGGATTTTTTCTTCCACGGTCCCGCGCGCGATCATGCGGTAGGCGATCACCTTGTTGGTCTGGCCCATGCGATGGGCGCGGCCGATGGCCTGGGCCTCAACCGCTGGGTTCCACCACGGATCGAGGATGAAGACGTAGTCCGCGGCGGTGAGGTTCAACCCCGTGCCACCCGCCTTGAGGCTGATGAGGAAGACCGGACACGCGGGATCCGTCTGGAATCGCGTCACCGGGGTCTTGCGATCTTCGGTCTGCCCGTCGAGGTACTCGTAGGTGATCTTCTCTTCGTCGAGCCGCGCGCGCACGATAGCGAGGAGACTCGTGAACTGCGAGAAGACCAGCACCTTGTGGCCCTCCTCGATGACTTCTTGCATGTGGCGCAGGAGCTGCTGGATCTTGGCACTCGGTTCATTCGCGCGGGCCGGATCGATCAGCCCCGAGTGACAGGCGGCCTGGCGCAGTCGCAAAAGCGCTTCGAGCACATGCAGCTTCGATTTCGCTAGACCGCCCTTGGCGATCTTCTCGTCGACGGAGTTGCGGTAGCGCTCGCGGATGGCCGCGTAGTATTGCTTCTCGACGTCGCCCATTTCGCAGTAGAGCACCTGCTCCGAGCGATCCGGCAATTCCGTCAAAACTTTTTCTTTTGTTCGGCGGAGCATGAAGGGCTTGAGCATCTTCGCGAGTGCCGCCTGCGTGTCCTGCTTCACTTCCGTGGTCTGCAGGAGGCCCGGGTTCGTGAAACCTAGAATGGAGAGCAGGTCGTTGATCGAGTTTTCGATGGGTGTGCCGGTCAGGGCGATCTTGAGGCCCGCTTTGAGCTGCTTGCAGGCGAGGGCCGCGAGCGACTTCGGATTCTTGATGGCCTGAGCTTCGTCGATGATCGCCACGTCGAAGTCCATTTTTGAGAGTTCGTCGATGTCCGCGCGCAACGTCCCGTAGGTCGTGACAACAATGTCCGCGCCCTGCAGGTCCGCCTGACTGCGGCCCGCACCGGCGTAGCGCACGACTTTAAGTGTCGGCGTGAACTTCTGTGCCTCATCCACCCAGTTGAACGCCAGACTCTTGGGTGTCACCACCAGGCAGGGCTTCGCGGATTTTTTCGTTTTCTTGCGGCCCAGGAGGAACGCCAGGATTTGGATCGTCTTACCAAGACCCATGTCGTCGGCGAGGATGCCGCCGGCCTCGAACTCTTCTAGGAAGCGCAGCCACGTGAGGCCTTCGCGCTGGTAGTTCCGCAGCTCGCCGAGGAATCCCGCCGGGGCCTTGGCGGTCTTGACCCCTGCGAACTTCTTCACCTTGTCGCGGAACACCTGGAAGCCGTCGTCGGCGCGCACGCGATCATCGTCACTCAGGATGGCGTTCAACATCAGGCCTTGTGATTTACTGAAGCGAAGATTTCCTTCGGCGGTCATCTCGCCGAACTGGCCCAGAGAAGCGAACTGAGAGATCCAGTCTTCGGGCAGCATGCCAAACGAGCCGTCGGATAATTTCACCACGCCGCTCTTGGCGTCGAGGGCCTTCAAGAGATCGCCGCGGCTCACCGTCGCGTCTCCGAAGTCGAGATCCATGCGCAGGTCGAACCAGTCGGTCGTTGAGCTGACGTTCATGGAAAAATCATGCGCCGAGCGCAGCTTCTTGCCCTCGATGTAGATGGTCCATCCCGCCGCGACCAGTGCGCCGGAGGCGCGGTGCAGATCACTCAGTGGAACGGTGCCGGTGCCCTGGGGATCTCGCAGGATCTGCAGCGCCTTGATGAGCGAGCTCTCTTCGAACTCCTGGTCGCGCTTGTAGACTTTTTTCTGACTGGCATCGATGACACTGGTGGCGGTTTCCGAGAGCGGTACTTCTTTGCCGGCGTAGTCGAAGCTCACCGTCAGCACCATGCGGCCGTTGGAGGGATCGTTACCCAGCGGCCGGAAGACCCCGCTTGGTTTGGGTGCGATGGTTTCCGTGGTCCACCCCAGCCCCTCAGGCCACGTGATGCGTGGAGCGGCCGAGTCGAGCAGGATGCGCGTAAGCAACTGATCGGCTTCAGAGCGCGGCACGAGGAAATCAGCGGCGCTGAAAATTCCCAGGGCCCAGCTGGCATGCGTGGGGTCGCTGAAGCCGCCGATGCGCTCTTCAAAGATCAGAAATCCGGCGCGCAGGATGGCGACCGGCGCACTCAGCGCACGTACTTCACCCGAGCGCACCAGGTTCCCGTCCAAGCGGTAGAAATCGATGCCGTTGGGCACGAGCTTGAGTTCGAGCTCCCAGGACGCCTCGCGATCCAAGCGCAGAGGCCGCTCGGAATCCGGCGTGATGTAGAGCTTGCCCGCGCGCGCGAGCATGGGAACGACCTGCTCTTCCAACGTGGAGTCCAAGACGAAGCGAGTGACGGCATTCACTGAACCGCGGCCGGGCGGTGTCATCGTCACGGGCGCCGATGTCTTGAGCAGGATCGAGAGCACTTCCTGGTCTTTCGTTTCGTAGGCGGCGATCCCCTGCTGGGAAACGCGGTTGGGCCTGAGCGGACCGAGCTCGCCGTTGAACCCACGGCTGCGGGTCCAGAGATCCATGACGAGTTTTCCGCTGGCAGCGGTCTCCGCAGCGGCGATCACGAACGACGACGAAAACCCCGGCACCGACATGGCCGCTCCGGCCACCACGCCTTGCATCTGATTGAGGCGCTCGACCCAGTTGGTGGGATCGATCTTCTCTGGCACGCTGGCGGCACGGGTGACCAGCCGCGCTCCCGCTCGAGAGCGTTCGAGCTTCAGCGAGCCGCTCTCCGGGATCAGCCCCGGCGCGCTCGCTCTTTCGGTCTGAAGGATCGCCGCCCAGAGGTGTTTGCAGATGGCACCTTTCGCGTAGGCCGGACACGCACAGTTCACGAGGAGAATGTTCGACTCCGTCGCCTGGGAAAAATCGAAGCGGACCTGGTACTCGCCCCCGGCTCCGCGCACGAACAGTGCGCACTCGGGCCCGGCCCAGTCGGGATCCGACACGCGGTTACTAGAAAAATACTGCCGGCCGCGGCTCAGCGCAGTCTTCGGGAACTGCCGGACGCAGCGCTGCTCCAGGCTCAAGGGCCCCGAGGGATTGGTTTGGGCAGCGGGAGGTCCATCGGCATGGGGCTGCTGCGGGCCGCGGGGATTTCTGTGCCGGCGGCGCTTGGAAGAACTGGGTCGATTCATGTTCTGCTAGTATAGAGCGCAATTAAAGGATTCGTCCTTCAAAGAATTCACTAAATGGCTTCCGCTGGTTTCGGCAAAGTGATCGTGAAGACACACCCTTTTCCCGGAAGATCCCTGGCCTCGAGGGTGCCGTGGTTGAGCTCAATCGCTCTCAGCGCAATCCTGAGACCCAGACCAAGTCCAACACGATTTTCATTGTTCTGCGCAAACGCCTTAAAAAGCGTCTCTTTGGTGCCGGCCTTCCAACCGCCGCACTCATCCTCCACTTCAACGACGACATTCTCATCCTCTAACTTCCCCCGCACCTCAATCCGCCCCCCTGCGCGCGTGAACTTAAGGGCGTTCTGGATGAGGTTTGTCAGGGCGGATTGAAAGGCGAGCTGGTCGGCTTGGATATTTAAACTCGCATCGATCTTCGTTTCGATGGTCTGATTTCTGGATTGAGCTTCAATTCTCGCCGTGACAAGAATCAGATCGACGATCGTAAGAAGTGGAACCGTTTCGACATGAATCTTTTGGTTGATGTTCTGCCTCACTTCCGCCATGGAGCGTTCAATAAGATCTTCCATCTTCTTCAGACTTTTCTCCAACACCTGCCCCGTGCTTCCTCCCAAACCTACCGTTCCCTTTTTTACCAATTGATACGACATACTGGCGCACGCCACCAGGTTTCGCATCTCATGCGCAAAGCACCCGAGCTGTTCAATCTCGCGCGATTTTAATTGGGTGTTGCGATGGTCTTGGAATTCTGTGACCGCACCGGCGATCGCTACGTCCAGGCACTGGTTCAGGTCGTGGAAGGCTTCCGTGGAGATCTCGACATCTTTCTTCGACGCAAGTTCCGTGATGGACTGGCACATCGATCCATAGGCATGCACCACGTGTGAAAGCGTGTAGCCCAGCCGCAACATTTCGGCTCCGTGCAGGCTGGCCGATTGTGCGACCTTGGCTTCTTCGGGATTACCGGATGCCACTGCGATGGCGGCTTCATCTGAGTGTTTGGCTGCTTTTGAAGCAGCGGCCTTGTCTTTGGCCGGGATGGTGAACGCCGGTCGCTCGAGCAGGAGAATGCTTATGAGTTGCTGGAAGAAAACCGGGAGTCCTTGCTTGAGCTGGTCCGAGCTCGGCAGCGGACCAGCAAGCGCAAGTGACTTTGTCTCCGTCATGCAGAGAATTTCTTCTTTGTTATCCACCAAGAACTCATGGAGATTCATCATGGCCGCTCCCTTGTTGGTATTTTTTACCAATCCTAGGGATGCAAAGCGAGTGTAGTTATGTGCACAATGGATACATGAATTTCCACAAGGCGATCATCCAATACGACGGCAGTGAGCGCCAGGGCTTCCAGCACTCTGACGGTGCTCAGACGATTCAGGGTGACCTCAACCACTCTTTGCGGACACTGCTTGAGGGAGACTTCACAACGAGGGCCGCCTCTCGCACTGATAAGGGTGTGCATGCGCTCGCTCAGGTCATCAAAATTTCAGCCGAAGATCCAACACCTCTTACTGTCGCGCAATTAAACGCCGCCCTCCCCGCGCACATCCGCTGTCTTGATATCTCCCCATGTGCTGCAGAGTTCATTCCTTCTATTGATCAACGCTCAAAAGAGTATCGCTACCTTTTCACAACAGAAGGTGAACAGCGCTACATCGCACAGGCCCCGAGCACTTTGAACATCGATGACATGAAAACCTGCGTCGAGATGCTCAAGGGAACCAACGACTTTAAAAACTTCTGGTCCATCGGTGGGGTCTCCAACACCACCATCCGCGAAATCCTGGCCTGTGATCTCCAGGTGATCAATCCTCAGGACCTCTTCCAGGGCACCCTCTTCACGACCAACATCACCAGCTGCTGGCAGGTTCGTATCCATGGCTCGGGGTTCTTAAAGCACATGGTGCGCCACCTGGTGGGTGCCCTCTGGGAGGTCGGCAGCGCTAAGCTTTCCGTAGACGAATTCGCCAAGCTTCTCCGTGGGGATCTCAAACCCCAGCGCCCGTGGAAAAAAGCTGACCCCAAGGGGCTTTTCTTGGTAAAAGTTCACTACCTATGAGCCGATTGAATTTTAAGCTTGAAGCCACCGCCACGGGATCTCGCGCGCGCGCGGCCACCTTCACCACGCTGCACGGTCCGGTGCAGACCCCGATCTTCATGCCGGTGGGAACGCAAGCGACGGTAAAAAACCAAACTGTCGAAAGCCTGAAAACTGCCGGCTCAAACGTTCTGCTCGCGAACACCTATCACCTCCTTCTTCGCCCAGGGCCCGAGGTGATGCGCAAGTTCGGCGGCATCCACAAGTTCATGAACTGGGATCGTCCCGTGCTCACGGATTCCGGTGGTTTTCAAATCTTCTCGCTCTCCCACTCTAGAGAAATGAACGAGCAAGGCGCGCGCTTTTTGAGCTACGTCGACAATCGCCCGATCCTGCTCACCCCCGAACTCTCGATCGACATGCAGAAAGCCATCAACAGCGACATCATGATGGTGCTGGATCAGTGCATCGAATCCACGGCCACGCACAAAGACGCCAAGGCCGCCATGGAGCTCACCCACCGCTGGGCGAAGCGCAGCCTTGAGGCACGCGGGGACTCTCAGCAGGCCCTGTTTGGGATTGTTCAGGGTGCCTGCCATGAAGACCTGCGCAAGCAAAGCGCGGATGTGCTGGCTTCTCTCCAAGTCAACGGCGAGGGCTTTGATGGACTCGCCATCGGGGGCCTTGCGGTCGGCGAAACCAAATCCGAGCGCGAAGACTTCACCGAAATCGCGGCCGCCATGCTTCCCCCACAACTGCCTCGCTATCTGATGGGGGTCGGCATGCCCATCGACATCCTCGAAGCGGTTCACCGCGGGGTCGACATGTTCGACTGTATTATCCCGCAGCAGCTTGGCCAGCGAGGAGTGGCGTTCACGAGCCAAGGCCAATTCCAACTGCGCCGCTCTGTCTATAAGTTCGCTGAAGAGAAGCTGGATCCGGCGTGTGATTGCCTGGCCTGCACCAACTACTCGCGCGCCTACCTCCACCATCTCATCAAAACCGATGAGACTCTTGGTTGGCACCTGCTCTCTCTGCATAACATTAGTTTCTACCACCGCCTCATGCGTGAGATGCGCGCAAGCATCCTGAACGACAGCTTCCTTGAGTTCTACAATCGCAAACGAATTGAACTCACTATGGGCGACCAGGACAACCCGGCCGTTCCGATGAAACCTACGAGCTCGAAGAAGAAGGATAAGCGTATTCAGCTCGGCGACTACGAAGTCCATGACTCCGGTCGCGGATTCTCGAGCATCCGCCAGATGAGCTCCGGCGAAGTCATGCATTCGGTGAATCCACCGCAGGAAGAAGCACTTAACCTGTATGTAATGCCCGCTCGCATCGATGAGCGCCTTAAAGAGCTTGATGAGGTCGTGATCTGGGACGTAGGCCTCGGCGCTGCTCACAACTCCATGGCGGTCATAAATGAGTTCGCTGACCGTGACTTCAAGGGCAAGATCCGCATCGTGAGTTTTGAAAACGATACGGATCCGCTGAAACTTGCCTTAAGAAACGCAGCCGTCTTCCCGCACCTCCATCACGCAGCTCCGGTTGATCTCATGAAGCACAACAAGTGGCTGTCTCCCAAGGCCAACATCGAGTGGGAGCTCATCCAAGGCGATTTCTCTGAGACCTTCCCTACTGCAGCGAAGCCCCATGTGATTTTCTACGATCCGTTTTCGATGGTCACGAACCTCGAACTGTGGGGCGAAGACATCTTCGCTCGCATTTTCGAGCACTGCCGCGGAAATGAAGTTCAGCTCCTCAACTACTCCGCTTCCACGGCGTTTAGGGCCACTCTGCTGGCGGTGGGATTCACCGTGGGCTACGGGCCAGCAAGCGGCCCTAAGAGCACGACAACGGTGGCGTACAACGCCCCTGCGCTTGCGATGAAGCAGGCAGCGAGCTTACTTGGTGAGGAGTGGCTCATTCGCTGGGAGAAAAGTGATGTGAAGGCCGCACGCGGCTTAAGCCAGTCGGATGAGAAGGAATTTGAAGAGAAGATACGCAGACATGAGCAGTTCCAACACAATTCTGCGTTGGAACCTCGTTCAACTTAGCTCTCTGTGCGGCAGGCCCGAACATCACGTGCATAACGGGCACGTGCACTTTGTGAGTCACGCTCAAAAACCACTCGTGCGACTTGAATGCATTGTTCTGCCCGGTCAGGAGAGGACATTGTCTGGCAACTTTTCACTCGATTCATATAAGACAGACGGGCCAGGCTTAAGGCCGAGTGGCGGCGGGCCTCAGCGCGGCTATGGCAGATGTTATCTGCCTGTACCGATCCAGAGATGAGGAAGAGAGCTGCTGAAAAACAAGGAACCAAAAATGATTTTTTCATAGGCGGACTTTCCAATACTCCCTGCTTCATGTCAATTCCAAATCTCTCTAATTCAAAGGATAGTCCGTGTACCCTTTAGCATCATGGCTATAATAAGTGCTTTGATCAGGCTCGGATAAGGCCACACCGTTTTTAATTTTTTCCACTAAATTTGGATTGCTCACAAAATGGTGACCGAAAGCAATAGCGTCGATCAAACCCTTATCAATACTACCTGCTGCTTCCTCTGGACTGTATCCCATATTTCCGATGATCAACCCCTTGAACGATTCTCTTGCCGCGCTCATGACGTCACCTGTTTGAATGCCAAAAAAATCCGCTCTCATCATATGCAAATAAGCAATTTTAAACTTACTTAACTCCGAGACGACATAGGTGGTTAGTTTTTGCGGATTGGAGTCCTTCATACTGTTAAAGCTATTGAGCGGAGATAAACGTAGACCTACTTTATCGGCTCCCCACACATCAATCACCGCTTTAGTTACTTCAAGCAATAAACGACAACGATTCTCGATGCTGCCGCCGTACATGTCGGTACGTTGGTTAGCAGAGTCACGCATAAACTGATCGAGCAGATATCCATTGGCACCATGAACTTCCACACCATCAAAACCAGCTGTCTTGGCGTTTTTTGCTGCCTGCCTAAAGCCTTCGACAATCGCCGGAATTTCTTGGAGCTCCAGTGCTCTTGGAGTCACGTACGGCACTTTGCCTTTTGGTGTATGAATTTCACCGTCGATGGCAATCGCACTCGGTGCGACGGGAGCATGATCATTATTCAAAAATGGATGACAAGCTCTTCCGCCGTGCCAAAGCTGTAAGAAGATTTTTCCGCCTTTTTGATGAACGGCATCTGTCACTTTTTTCCAACCATTGATTTGGGCTTCAGAATAAATACCTGGCTCTCTGGCACCAAAAGCCGAGTTATGTTCCATGACCATGGTCGCTTCGGCGATGATAAGTCCCGCACTCGCTCTTTGCGCATAGTATTCGGTCATGATGGCCGTCGGGTTATGATCTTTATCAGCACGACAACGTGTCAGCGGGGCCATGACAATTTTATTTTTCAGTTCAAGGCTTCCTACTTTGAGAGGAGCAAACAACGAATTGAGCTGAGACATGGATTTCCTTTGGTGCATATTTGTTAAATAAAAAAAATGTTACTTTCGTTTCTGGGAGCATCGCTTACCTTTCTCTTCGCAGACGAAGTCCTAAGTGTGGCACCACGGACCCAAGGATAATGAGGCCCCAAAAAAATTTATCCCAGTTGCGCTTTTCCACCTGCAGCTCAAAGGCTTGAGGTCCCAGGAAGATAAAGCCACAGCTCGTAATGATCAGAATAAGTCCACTAAGTCCGATAAAGATTTCTTTAGAGCTCGGCCTCTGGCCCGATCGCGTGAGACGCAGGAATCGGTAGGCGACTCCACCGATTCCAATGAAAGACAAGACGAAAGAGGCCATCGTGATAAGTGAAAAATTCACGCCTAGATGTGCTTGATAACCGTCGAGCGATCAAAGCGGACCTTCTTCTCTGTGGCGTACTTATCATCGCTCGCACGATGGCCCGCAGGACAGGCCACTACAGTTTTCCAGCCGCTACCGGTGAGGCCTAAGATCTCGTCGTACTTCGCCGGATCGATGCCTTCCATCGGACACGTGTCCACGCCCACCAGCGCACAGGCGGTCATGAAGTTTCCAAGGGCGATGTAGGCCTGGCGCCCGGCCCACTCGAACGCGACCTGGCTGCGTGCTCCGGTCACAACATCAGACACGATCATTTTCTGGTACCCGGCAAACGTCGCAGGATCAACCCCGCGCACTTTCCCCATCTGGTTGATAAAGCTTTGTACGTGCGCCTCATCGACCTTTTCTTTAACCGTGAAAACGACCAGGTGTGAACAATCCTCCACCTGCTTCTGGCCCCAGGATACGGGAGTCAACTTGCGACGCAACTCGAGGTCCGTCACAATCAGGAAGCGCCAGGGCTGGAGCCCATAAGACGAGGGCGTGAGGATCAAGCTCTCTTCAAGTGCCTCCCAAGTCTTCGGATCAATCTTCTTCTGCGCATCGAACTTCTTCACGGCGTAGCGCCAGTTGAGTGCGTTGAGTAGGGTTTCTGGGTGTGCCGCCATGCTTACTCCTGGGTAGTTTACCAAGCATGCTAGCACGGCCCTTAGTCGTCGAGGAAGTAAGACAAGGACTAAACTTTCTAGCTATTCCTTGATTTGCACCTGCGTGTTCGTGCCGCCAGTTCGTGCGAGTTCAGAGAGCACACGGTTTCTTTCCTTGTCGTTCTTGTAGCGCATGAGATCGTTGATGCTAATGCCGGCCTTGCTCGCTGAGGTCTTGAGTTCGATGAGCTCTTCGTCGAGCATCTTCGACTTCATTTTCTGGAGCTCGATCTGAGACTGGACGGTCCGTTTCTCCGAGTCGATCAGCGCCTGATTCTGCAGGACGGATTCCACCGATTGATCCAGCTGAGCCGAGTCGATGTTCACATCGGTGATCTTGAAAGTGTTCGGGTACCGCTTGTCGAGCTCGTCAGTCAGCATTTGCTTAAGTTTTTCCTCGATCGTCGACTTCTCCGTGTTGACCTGGATCGCCTTGAACTGGGTGAAGGTTTTCACCAGCGCATTCTTGGCCTCTTTGGTCACGAAGCGAAAGCCGACGAAGCTCCCCTCGTCCGTGTGATCGATCTCCTTGGTCACCTTGAAAAACTCCACGGCCCCCATCGGGTCGACGTTGTAGGTGATCTGCGCGTCGATGTCCTCAAAGAGGATCCCGTCGACGTCTTTCGCCTTCACGTTCTCCACCGGAACCCGGACCTGTGTGCCGTCGACGACGATGAGCTCGTCGAGGAGATGAATCTCAAACGTGTTCACCACGGGTTCGTCCTTGATCTGCTTCATGTAGTCCACGACGATGCCGATCTCTCCGGTCCCAACCCGGGTGCAGGAACTCAAGGCGACGCTGAGAAAAATAACGAGAAAGACGGGAAGGGTGACGAGAAGCTTTTTGATCATTTTTTCTCCATCTCTTTGGTCGCACTGGGATGCTCGGTGTAAATGACCGGAGCAGGTTTAAAGTTACTCAAAACGAAATGGTACAATGCACAGAGAACGCTCACGATTACGGGTAAGAAAAAAGTAAGTGCCTTTGAGTGAAGGAACTTATTCTCAAAGAACATCTTCCAGCTCAAAAAAATGAGGAACACCACATTGGAACACAAAAGCACAACACCAACCTTACTGGCAGCGTCGTACAGAGGGTTCGCAGCTACCCCCCTCGGGGACCAGAGGAAAGACACAGAAATCACCCAGGAGCCTAGGATGGAGAGCAACCCCACCACGAGAACCGAAATTTTAAAAAACATACCAAGATAATGTCCTGCAGTCGGAAAACTGGTCAAGCATGAATCTCACCTGGTTTCCACCATCAAATAACAGATACTTAGACTACGCTTCCCGACGGTTTTTGTCATCATAACCTTATACACGAAGTGATGTATTTACTAAGATTTCTCTCATCCAGGGGAACCCATGAAGTACTTACTTTTGCTCTTTCTTACTCTCTCGCAAGCTCATGCTTTTCAGAACCTGCGCACGAGCACGACAGAGGGTGATGTCCTCGGAAGAAAATTTAAAGACTATACCTACTACCAAAGCATTCCCTACGCCCTACCACCGGTGGGAGAGCTGCGCTGGAAAGCGCCTCGAGCTCCTCTTAAAAGATCCACTCTGCTGAATGGCTTTTCTAAAAAAATTCAATGCGCCCAGATGGAAAACTTTTTCTCCGGCACGCCGGTCAAAGAGTTCGGAAAAGTCGTCGGAAGCGAAGACTGCTTGTACCTCAATATCTGGAAGCCGAACACTTCCGGAAAGAAACCAGTCTTTTTCTGGATCCACGGCGGAAGCAATGCCAAAGGCCTGGCCCTCGACGAGATGTATGACGGACGTGTGCTTGCGCAGAAACTCGACGCTGTCGTCGTGACCGTGAATTACCGCCTGGGACTTCTCGGTGCGTTTCGACATTCAAAGCTCAAGTTCGCTGATCCCCTTGATCAATCAGGTAACTACACGACGCTCGATCTCTTGCGCGCACTTGACTGGACTCGCGAAAACATCAAAAACTTCGGCGGCGATCCAGAGCTCATTACGATCGCTGGTGAGTCCGCCGGTTGCATGAATGTGTGGGGACTCATCCTCACCCCTCTCGCAAAAGATAAATTCAAAAGGGCCTACTGTGCCTCAGGCATGCCCAACAACTATCCCGTCATCGTCGCTCATCAAGTCTCCAACATCCTGCTGAAGAACTCGCTCGAAGAGAAAGGCGTCGCTGATCCCGAAAAAACGCTACGTGACATGAGCGAGGCGGAGGTCAAAGAGCATTTGTACTCTCTCTCCACTGAGGAAGTTATCCGCGCTTACCAGTTCCCCGTTCCCGTCCAGCACATCAGCGATGGGCATGTGTTTCCTAAGCTTGGCCTAGGAGTCCTTGCGACCGGGCAGTTCAACCGCGTCCCCGTGATGCTCGGGAATAATCAAAACGAATCGACGCTCTTCATGGCGCCGCTTGCGTCCGGTGCCTCAGAAAAAGAATTCTGGGACATGATCAATCTCAAAGCCTCTAACCAACCACTCTACGACCTCATCAATGATCGTGTAAAGTACGAGGCTTTCAGGACCACGGATAAGGCCGTGAACAAATCTTTTCAACTTATCATGGATACTGTCTTGAGCCTGAGCGGTGTCTACATGCCCAAGGCCTACCGCTATGAGATGAGCTTCAAATCAAATTCCGAGCCCTGGAAATCATTGTTTCTCTCCTCACACGGTATCGATATTCCGATTCTCTTCCACCTGCGCGACATCAAGGGTAATCATTTTCTTAAGTTTCTAGAGGAGGACTTAAAGCTTCCGGAGACTCGAAAAATCATGGAAGGTTATACCAGCTACGTGAAAAACTTTGTTTACACAGGTGACCCAAACTCGGCGCAACTCGCTCCCTGGAAGAGCTGGAGTGTTTTTAATCTGATGACCCCGTATGTTGAGATTTCGAACACGGGGTTTGAAGCCAAGTCTCGTCTGCCAAGAGTCTTAACTGCGCCCGAGCTTATCCATGAGATTCACAAGCACTAGGTTCACAATCTCAAGCTCCGCCATACGATCCAGGCGTCTGTGAACCTCGGCTGGCCAGTCTCAAGTTGTGTGTAGGCCCGCAAGCTAATGGTCCTGTTCCCCATCGGCTTCGTTAGGGACAGCACGTACTCGGGCCCACCCATACCACCTTCAATCGCGATCATGGTATGAGGTTCTGGATCGCTGCCTTCGCTGACTTCGCCTAGGGGTAACGGTGGAGGTGCTGAGGTCCAGATAACGATCTCGTCCGTCGCACGCTGCAGTCCTGCAAGACCCAACGTGATCCGATGTCCTTCCAGCGTCACAACTCGGCCTTTGGGAACAGCGAAACTCAACCCATCATGCGTAACCATTTTCACTTCGGGAGCATCGTCTTGCGGCTCCAAACAGGAACTCGCTAGAACCAGCAGCAAAAGTGATAGCGTTTTAAAGGTTTTATTCATTCCGTCCATTCCTTAAACAACCACTATAACACATACCGCTACGGGGGCATTGTCCATGGCACTTTACTAATGATCCGAGCTGTGTGAACTTTCTCGAAAAGGTCTACCTATGAAAACAATTTTTCTTTTCTTCTTCGTCCTTTCCACAGCTACCGCCCATGCTCAGTGGGATCGAGGCCTCACGAAGCTTCACTGGGCGCTCGTCGAAGAGAACGACACGCTCGTCTATGAAATTCTGCAAGATGAACCTGGGCTCGTGGCCCTTCCCACGCAAAAATACATCCCCTTCCCCTTCACCAGTCGGACCGAATGGTCAACGGTCCAGGTGGCCGTGGTCTACAATCGCATCGAAGCTCTGAAGGCGATCCTCAAACTCTCACCGGACCTCGACTACCAGGATCCTTGGTTCGGATACACGGCCCTTCACGCCGCGGCCCAGGGGAGCGAAGAGGCGCTGCGGCTTCTCCTCGAGGCCGGTGCGAACCCGTATGCCCGCGAAGCCCAGGGACGCTGGGGTGACGATGGACACTCGCCGCTTAGGATGGCGATCCGGTTGAACCGCCTCGCGTCTGTGCGGCTCTTGATCGAGCACGGCGCCGACGTGAAAACACCTTCCGGTAAGTACAAAACCACACACCTCATGGACGCGACTTCATTCTTTTCCTGCAACGATGCTTGCAAACTGGAAAAACTCAAGATCGCAAAACTCATCGCTCCCCTCTCGGACATCAACGCCGTTGCTCTGCGAGATTTCACGCCTCCCGTACTTTTCAACTTCATCGTCTCCGCAGGAGATCGGAGGATGGAAGACACCTTCCTCGCGACCATCGATGAACTCCTCCGACTCGGTGCTGATCCCTGTGTCATGCACGCAGGGGAGACTCTCGTAGCGTCACTCAAGAGACGGCTCGCAGATGTTCCGAACAACTACTACCTTCGGGGCTTCTACGATCGGGTTCGGGTCATCGGAAGATGTGAGTAATTTCTTTTTGCCTCTAGGGCCTACAGAAGAAACGTGCGATCCCGGCGCCACTTCTCTCTTAGAATGAGAAAGAACGGTATCCACCAGATGAGGTCATTGAAGATAATATTGATCCCAAAGCCCAGGCTAAACCTCCCCGTCCAGAGGGCCTGGGCAAAGCCGATGGGGCCAAAGATCTTCCCCAAGAATCCAACCAGCACGATGGGAAAGTGTTTGATGGGATCTGAGGCCGCGATCCAGTACCCGACCCCATACACACCCACGATCATCCCCACACATTGCCAAAGCTCGAGATAATTGGGCCGCTCCATCCCTGCCCAATCAAACATCAGGTGCGGGAAGAGGACGACGAAACTTCCCCAGAGAACGTTATAAGTACCGGCCAGTTTAAGAATGGTTTTATGCATATTTTTGAGTGTAACTTCAGCTGACTGATACGAGCTTAGACAACCTCTAAACACACCTAACGCCCGACTCAAAAAGTGGTAAGACTCACGCAAAAAAGGACCAGCCTCAAAGTCCATGGATGTTTTCTACTCCGATCACTACACTCTCCCCCTGCCAGACGGTCACCGCTTCCCCATGGCGAAGTACCGGATGCTGCGCGATCTTCTCATCCATGAGGAGATCATTGACATCGACGAACTGAAGCCCAGTCCCCTGGCGGATGAGGAGCTCCTCTGCCTCGCCCACACGCGCGAGTACGTCGAGTCCGTGCGTGACGGATCGACCAAGCTAGAAATTCTCAAGCGCATCGGCTTCCCCAGCAGCCCCGGCCTCTACCAAAGAAGCTGCGCCACCGTGGGAGGGGCGCTCGAAGCGGCCAAGTCGGCCCTTCGTGATTCCATCGCAGGGAACCTCGCCGGAGGCACCCACCACGCCCACACCGATCGCGGCGAAGGCTACTGCGTGTTCAACGACATTGCCGTGGCGACGCGCTATCTGCTGCAGCAGAACCTCGCCACGCGGATCGCGATCATCGACCTCGACGTCCACCAAGGGAACGGCAACTCGAGCATCCTGTACCACGACCCCGGTGTGTTTATTTTTAGCATGCACGGAGAGAAGAACTACCCGTTCATCAAAGTCCCGTCCCACCTCGACATCGCTCTGCCGGATCACGCCGATGACTCTTTCTTTCTAGAAAAGCTCGATGATGGGATGAGATCAGTGGCTGACTTTGCCCCCGACTACATCTTCTACCAAATGGGCGTTGACCCCCTGAAGGAAGACAAGCTCGGGAAGCTCGATCTCACCTTCGAAGGACTCATGGAGCGCGACGCGAGAGTCTTAGGCTTCGCCAAGGGCCGGGGCATACCGATCTCTCTCGCCCTGGGTGGTGGCTACGCCGATCCCATCCAGCTCAGCGTCCAGGCCTACGCCAACACCTACCGCGTGGCCAAACGACTCTACGGCATCTAGTACAAAATTACTTAAGTCTGGTGTGCGGAAAATTCTTAGGTTCCTTCACACTTTCACTTGGGCAACGCTTACTGAAAAGTCTGCTGGAGCCAACTTGCGCAATATTTTTTTGTAAGTGAATCTCGAGAGCTTCTCAGGTCTCGTTTATTGATTGTAGTAGAAATAAAAAAGCCCCGCTTTCGCGAGGCTTAATTATTTCGATTCGAGGAGATGGTGGAGGTGGTGGGACTGATTAATTACAAAAACTTATCAGTCTTTTGTAGCCAAAATAGCCACAGCCAATGGATTTCAAATCATCTTGTGAATATCCGCTAAGCTTTTATTACTTTCACAAGACCTACTCTGAGTCAAATCAGAGCATATACAAAGTGTATTACTATTTAATTGCGTAGTCCAGACTATCTTGAACGCACCCTTGGAATAGAAATAGATTGTTGAATTAAATCTTCCATTTCGGGACTAACAAGATTTTGAGAAGCTTTAAAATGGCGTAACCGTTCATTCAACATCACTTCTTTTTGCAGATGAAACCAATCAATTGTTTTTTGACCTTTAGTTGTGTGTACATTAGTTATGACAACAAAATCAGGATCAAATTCAATGTGGTCACTTGGGTTATCCAAAATGGGGTGCACTATTAAAAAGCTCCAAGATGAATAATCACCAGTCCAGGAAGATGCGGCATCCTGTATTCCCTTCGCTCCATTGCATGTACCACAAGCAAGAACAAGGTTTAGTGGATTAAACATAACGTGTCTATATTTAGGTTTTGATTTATCAGCAATATGCTCGATAGCTGGAGTATGTTCTCGGATGGACAACCCACAGTAAGCGCACAGACGACCTTGCTCTGTAATAAGATGCTCTCTTATAGACTCCTTTAAAAGATCTCTTCTATCATGAAATTGTTCTTGATTGAGTGTGATATTATTTTTCCATAAGTAGACACCATGTGCTTCAAGCACTCCAAGCAGCTCGACATCATTATCATTCAATAAATATGGACGAATTTGTTTCCTCAAGAATCACCCATACTAGTTTCTATTTTTTGAATGATTTGAATTAAAGGATCATCTTCACCTAAATTATATGATCGAAAAAAACTTATTTCTTCTCTAATCTTATTTAAATCCTTCGTTTTGCTAGATGCTAAAAATACAAGGTTCCGAAGTCTTTGTTCGAAATACAAATTCCGAGTGGTTGAAACATCAAAAATATCCAACAATACTTTTTCGAAGCTTCTACCATACGTATCACCCTGATAAAACTCTCCCGAAATGCTCCCATCCTGTCCACGCAAAACATGCACAATCGTTGAGTCAGTAATATTTAGGTTGGGAATAAAGAATGGTGAATGGGTGGCTATAACAATATGACAGCCTTTATATTTACGAATTGCTTTTTTAACAGAATCAATTAACTTAATCTGCCAAGAAGGATGCAGACTATTCTCAGGTTCATCCATTAGGACCAATGAATTATCTTTAACAAGTGCTGAAAGGGTAATTGTTTTTAATATTAGAGAGGCTTCCCCACTGCTGAGCTCACTAAACTCAATCTCTTGATACTTATCTGTGGCAGAAGACTTTACAAATGTACAAGAATCAAGACGGAACAAACCAAGCTTCTCACCAATGTTCAGGGCTTTAAGACGAGACACATAATCATTGAAATTTTTCGTACTATTCAAATCGAGTGAGAACACAAACTCTTTTTCTTCTATAATATCGCTAATAAATCCACCGATTCTATTGAAAACATTTGCATCCTGAATTGCATGCAGAAATGGCAACAAGGAATTCTTACCCTTCACACTTGAAAGGTATTTTTTTATCTCTAAGCTCAAGTCCTCCGGACGTTTTGGAAACTTTATCTTATTATCTGAGCTGCCAGCTTTTCTGTATTTAAGGTTAATATGTGGTCGATAACCTACCATTTCAAAAATATCACTCAAATCCGCTGAGCTTTTCTCCTGCATAGAAGCAAGACTGATAACATCCAACATTTGCCTCAAGGAATTTCTATTTGAAACAAATCCCCCACTCCGTGGGCCCAAATAAAAATAGTCTCTATCAAACTTGCTTTCAAGAATATCTTTTTTTGTATCATAAGACTTAAAGGCGGTTGGGAATTTATCATAGAGTGTTGAACTAAACGCAATGACCCGTGCTGGAACTTCGTCAAAAAGAAGATTTGGTTCAATTGAAAATTTCCCTTTGCTTGTATTTGAGTAGATTCTCGCGACCTCTCCAAGAGTTGTGCTTTTACCGCTTCCATTCTTTCCAATCAATACAGTTATGTGGTTATCTAAAGATGAAACATCATCAGTAAAACTCATTTTTATTTGATCAGAATTTATATATTTCAGTCTCATGCAATCTTACCCCTGCTACATTTATCTATCTATTTCAACTTCACCTTTTCAAGCTTTACGCGCAAAATATCCTCTACATTACTCAAATACCAATTGTGTCTTTTAATTATTTCTGCCTCATCCCAATTCTGAATTTGGTCATTAAGAATTTTTTGAGTTATATCAAAAGATGTTAGGCCATCTTTCTTATTCTTGTATTTTCCAAGACCTTTATATATCTCTTTCTTTACCTCAAATGGGTTATTACTTGCCTCGATGTTTTTCTTACCTGAAAGCAAAGTTAAATTTCCTAATCTGTTTAAGTAGAGATCGGCCTTTTCTTTTGTAAAATGCGACCATTCCTTGAATTTGCTAAACTCAACAGGAAGTATATGTTCAGCATGAACATGATTATTTAATTCCACAAATTCCACTTTGCTCCCATCGGTCTGGTGATACTCAATTGTTAGGAGTAGTGGCTTCAACCATCTTTCAAAATACACATCACCGCTGATATTCATCTCTACAAGAGATTGAATGTTATCAATCTTCATTTTCTCTTCAATGTCCTGATCAATTTCTTTGTAAGCTCTTCCTTCTTTGATCCACTTTACTATATTAAATGACATCTGCTTTATCTGAGTCATCGTTTTACCAGCAATCCAGTAGAGGTAATAAAATCTCCGGAGTCCATTCAGCAATTCGTCAGTTTCTTTGTAATTCGTTTTAAAGGCAGCAGTTGCAATCGTTCTCCAGTACATCGACCATGGGCTGTACCACAACGAGAAAATTATCTTGTCATTTCCCCAGCAGACTTTATCGTAATAAAGCTCGCAGAATTTCTTGAAATCATTAATCGCTACACTTGCATCCGTATCTGCAAAGATTGCCATAATCTCATCAGATAAAGATTTTTTTGGATTTGCTGCAAGGTTGTAATACTCATACATAGTCCATAAATCATCCATTCCAAGGTCTGAATCCTTTGAAATGTCCTCTATCCTCTGCCAATCTGCAATGAACTGAGCGTGTCGATTCTCGTCATTAATCTTTGAAAGCAAAAAGCTTTTAATAAGATCTGACGAAGTAAGATCCATGCCTCTGTCATTTAAGACTTGAAACAACTTAATTGCAAAAGTTGTATCAGTGCAGGTTATCTTTATTATTCTGACTTTGTTGAATAAGTAATTTATTAACTCTCCACTAACCTTTTCTCCAAGCTGCACTAGCTTTGCATGAAGAATGAATGCCGTATTCAAAAACCTTGCCTGCGGATCATTTTTTATTTTGTTCTTTGATGGTTTTTTTATATTTTCGAGGTCGATTTTTTTTAGAATTGTTGATTCAAAATCACCTTGATGCGCTGGATGAGTCATTAGCTTTAGTCTAAATCGTTCGTCTTCATCATATATACAGCTTTTAATCCTTGTAATTCTTATTGCATCGCTAACGACATTAATATCAAGGTCTTTGTTAATTCCAGGATATAAATCTCTTACAACACATAGAAGAATCATTAATGTCGTTAAACGCTGCTGACCATCTACAACATCTTGGTAGCCATTTGATTGCGGCACTACGATTATTGAGCCAAGGAAATAATTATAATCGACTTGCGAGTCATCTTTATTGTTTAGAAAGGCAGTTGTTATATCATCCCAGAGTTTTTCAACTTGCTCGTCTTGCCAACTGTAAGGGCGCTGATATTTTGGTATCTGATAAAGAGAGTTTGCATCCCCTAAGAGTTTCTTTATCTCTAGGCTCTCTGGTTTGAAAGTGTTCAGTTCCATTTTAATTCCTCATTATTTTTATTCGATCAGTGATTCCCGATTCCTCGACACCGCTCAACCTGATGTTGTAGTGTTCACACAAAGTCTTCCGTATTTCGCATTTCATCAATTCCTATTATCTGCCAACTTCCACCGTTTTATATAACCTCTAACCTTAAGCTCATCTAAAATCACTTCTCGCTCTTTCAT